>Ga0209542_10002410_pt1 | contig 41823 bp, 54 predicted proteins | sample RifCSPhighO2_01_FD_184028 | JGI IMG/M metagenome (GOLD analysis project Ga0209542, IMG submission 184028) | Soil microbial communities from Rifle, Colorado - Rifle CSP2_plank highO2_0.1 (SPAdes) (version 2) | ecosystem: Environmental > Terrestrial > Deep subsurface > Rock core/Sediment ... | reverse complement strand
TAGATTGGCAAGGTTGCCTAAATTTTGAGTTGCAGCTAACGATGTCTCATTGACCATAATACTTGCAGAGTAACATTTCTGGGTTAAAACTACAATTTGCTATACTCTCAACTCACATGCCCCCCATCCCCTTCACCCCGCCAGCCTATGCGCAGCTGCAAACCGACCGTGCCCGTCTGCAAAAAGAACGGAAAGAAGTGATGATTCGCCTACAAACCGCGCGCGAGATGGGCGATTTATCCGAGAACGGCGCCTACAGATACGCCAAGTTTGAGCTCGGCTCGATTGGTCGGCAGCTGCGACGAATCAATCATTTGCTCGAACACGGTATGGTGGTACAACAAGCCAAACACTCCCAAGTGCAGTTTGGCTCGAGCGTAACGCTCACTGGTCCCAAAGGCACACAAACAGTCCTCATCGTCAGCGAACACGAGTCGGACCCGACGCAACACAAGTTGGCTATGACGAGCCCGATTGGGGCTGCGATTATGGGAAAAGTCGCTGGCGACTGCGTAAATGTTGTTACTCCACGCGGAGCGGTACAATACACCATTGTCACGATTGCGTAAAATTGTATGCCAAGCCAACACTGCCATTCACCCAAACAAGATACCTCCTGGCAACAAGTCTCTCCCTGGTACCACAAGCTCGTCGGCTCGGATGGACACTTTTACCATGAACACGTCGTCATTCTAGGCGTGTTGCGACTGCTCGAGTTACAACCAGACAGCAGCTTACTCGATCTTGGGTGTGGCCAAGGTATCTTGGCAAAAAAAATCCCACCCATTGCTCGCTATCTGGGTCTGGATTCGGCTGCTGCGCTCATTCGTGAGGCCCAGGCTCAAGTAAAAACTCCAAACTACACTTTTGTAACCAAGGATGCCACCAAGCTAATTCCTGAGACCAAAGCGGATTTTTCGCATGCTGCCATTATTCTCGCACTCCAAAATATGCGTGAGCCACAGGCTGCAGTGCAAAACGCTGCCAACCATCTTACAGCTGGCGGCAAATTCGTTATCGTGCTGAATCATCCCTGCTTTCGCATTCCCCGCCAGTCCGGTTGGGGTATCGATGAAAAAACTAAGTTGCAACACCGCTGGATCAATCGTTACGCCTCCGCCATGGAAATCCCGATCACCATGCACCCAGGACAAAAAGATTCTGCTGTTACCTGGTCCTTTCACCATTCACTGCACGACTACAGCACGATGCTTGTTGCGGCCGGATTTTGTATCACCGCGCTCGAAGAATGGACATCCCCAAAAGAAAGTGTTGGCTCAGCTGCAAAAATGGAAAATAGGGCTAGAAGCGAATTCCCGCTCTTTCTCACCATCGTAGCAGAGAAAAAAACTCAAGCACCGGCATTCAGCCACTCAACATAGGTACAACCAGTGGCTTGCCGTGTTTCTTTATCCCAACCAGAGGTTGAGCACTTTTTCAGACGCTTACCTTTAGCAGTCGTGAAAATGACCAACGGCTCGTCGCACTCAGGACATTTTTCGTCAGTTTTCTCAGTTGTGCCATTGATCCACTCAACAAAGTCACAACCAGAGGCTGTTTTGGTGGCTGGATCCCAAGCATTGGTGCTGCACTTTTTCATTTTTTTGCCAAACCTAGTCACCTGCAAAACCAAGGGCGAGCCACACTTAGGACACTTTTCGTCGAGCTCTTGTGGCTCCACGGCGAGCCAAAGCACATAGTCGCAACCTTCGGTTTGGCGGGTTTCTTTGTTCCACGCACCCGTACTACAACGCTGGAGCTTGCGACCGCTGGGAGTTTCGGTTACTTCACCAAGGGGCGCACCACACTTCGGGCATTTGGTTGTTTCTGGCATAGAGTGCTAGTGTACACGCAGAGGGACGAAAAAGTAAGCGTTCTAAAAATGATGTAAGTTGCGGGCAGTACGCGGACTGAGTACCCTTAGACAAAGTGTTGAAAACCGGCTTGTTCAAAGTGATGGTCAAAGGTAAAGACCGTGGTAATCCCCAGTCGCAGCAGCATGGCAAAACTGACTGCATCGGTAAATGAGAGGCGGTTGAAGTCTCGCATGAACCAAAGCCAGGCATTTTGTTCATCCTCGATTGTCACTCTTTTAATGGTAATTCGGCTTGATGGATTCTCAAGCATCTTGCGAAAGATATCCACCGCAATGATTCCTTGCCGACTCCTCATCAGGGTGAATGCCTCATCCAAAATATACGAATTGGTAATCAGTTCGATTTTGCTGCTAAGTAGTCTTCGCCAAATGTCATCAGCCTGTGCATGAAACTGATCTTGAGAATTCCAAATTGCCTGAAGCGCACAGGTGTCGATAAAAACACAACGTGCGGTGATCTTACTCATATATTTCTGAGTCTTCTGCGGATAATCCAACATCCTTGTGGTGTTTTTGATATGCACCACTACGTTCTGCTTCACGCACGAACCGTGGCAGTTGCGACAATTGATCGAGTGAGTACTCAGCTTTGAGTTTTGATGTACCTGATCTTCTTTGCAGTGAGACCATACTCGTACTGATTCTCAGGGCGTCTAACACCAGATCATTAAAGCTTATGCCCAACTCTGCAGCCACGACACGATACTGCTGCAAGTCTCCATCTGGTATGCGTAAATTTGTAGTAATGGTGTTTTGCATACTGCTATTCATACCATAGTATGATTAGTATGTCAATTACGATTGCTCTGCAGCTTCGACCATCATTTTGATAGTATTGTAGGTAGTATGCCAAAAACAATCCACGCTGACCAAAAAGACATTTTAGAACTGGCTACGGTAATCAGCAAACTGAGTACTCCCAACTCAGTGCGCAACTTTTTGTACGATGTCGCGACGCCGCAAGAAATCGATGACTTGACCCAGCGCTATAAAATTGCAAAGTTGCTTTGGACCACTGACTTGTCCTACCAAGCAATTGCCAAGGCGACCAAAGCCAGCACCACAACTATCACTAGAGTTGCACGTTTCCTCAAGCAGGAGTCATTTGGGGGCTATCGTGAGGCACTCAGTCTTCTCTATCCGAAGAAGTAGAACCGTAGTTTTTTTTATATCATCGTGTTAACATGTTGACATAGATAGAACACGGTGGTACTATACCGCAATGTCAATCGATCTAAGGTCAAAAAATAAAGTTCATCATCACTCTCTGCATGCAGTGGGAGTGTTTTCTCGTACGATTTTCTAAACTAATTTCAAACTAAACCAGAGAAGAATTCGCTCCCAAAAATAGGGAGCTTTTTTGTGCTCTCTACCATTTTCTCTGGTTTGGTGAAGTGAAAGTAGATATGTTAATTAAGTCTATAGAAACAAGACCGACTGTGGTTGCATGGCCCAGTGGTGAATGGGACAACAGCTTAGAAAGAGCCTTTAGCGCTGCTGGCATTTCTATGGAAAGACCTAGTAATAAGCGTCAGCTGTCCCGGAAAATCCCTGTGCTTAATGTGTTAACTGTCTTAGCGCGACCATCTGATGTGCTCGATGATGTCCGAGCTGGTGGCGCAGATGGTGGTTTTACTGGCAGTGATGTTCTCAGTGAGGCTGGTATACCAGTGGGGAGAGAGGTATCGCCATGCTCTCTAGAGAGGCTCCCTCGCACAGTTGTGCCACTTAAAACGCTTGACCCAGATGCCCCTCAACCAGTGGTCTATGCTGGACTCACACCCAACGCCATTCGCCAAAGGATGACTCTTGAAGAGAGCGTTTCAAGAGGGGTACTCTACACCTCCTATCCCCAGCTCACTCGAAGATGGCTTGTAGGACTCAAACAAGAAGTGCCGATATTTAACACTGCAACCGAAATGAATGAATGGTGGTTACAACGATGTTCAGGAAGCACAAAGATCGAGTCACGCGGTGGTATTGTCCCACGGTCTGGCAAAGTAGAGTCAGCGTGGCTGATGAACCAAGAAAACTACGCCATCGTGGACATCAGCAGTACGGGAGAAACTGCCGAGGCTAATAGCATTCTGCCGATAGTGTGCTTAATGCAAGCTGCCCTGATGCTCATCCGCAAACCAGACGAACAGATTTCGAGGACGGCTCAAAGAAACTTGGCTGACTTGCTAAGTATGTTACAAGAAGCGGCAGAGACAAAGGGTGCGCAGGAGCCAAGTACTACTATTCAGGCAATTCAGTAATGACCACTCCAGAACAATCGCTCAGTGCAGTTCTTAGCTCCAAGAGTGCCGTACTCTTTGATATGGACGATGTGGTGGTAGGAAGCGAAAAGAACTTGACCGAAGCTGAGAAACGTTTTTTTAGCAAGCTGTGGACTGCTGATAGTATGTACAGGTTAGTCAGTGGTAATAATTTCTTTGGCAACGACATGGCGATGTTGCATTACGTTGTCTATGCCGATGAATGGCAGGGTGAAGTTCTCACATCAGCTGAATTTCAACGTCGATACTTTGAAGCAGCAGTGCAAGCGTACACCGAGTCACTTCTCACCCCACTGATCGGTGAACTGTTTGCGCTCCTGCAACAACTCGGATTTAAGATTGGGCTCGTCACCCAGTCGTACCTGTACTGGGTTGAACAAGTCCAGCAAAAATTTGAACTGGAAGGGATTGAAAACCCCTTTGACACTATTGTTTCACTCGGTCAGAGCATCGGCACTCCCAGACAAATACTTTTACCTAAACCTGCGCCAGATGGATATCGAGAAGTCATGCGACGTCTACAGGTAACTCCAGCTGAGACTATTGTCATTGAAGACTCCCAAAGTGGTGTAAGTGCAGCAAAAGAAGCCGAAGCATACACCATTTGCCTGCGTCAGTGGTTGGAACCAGATACGCAACCCGTCGGAGCCGACCTCTATCTAGACACCCTCCAACCTCTGATCGATGCATTGCAAAAAATCGCTCGCGAAAATATGCGCGAAGAATGAAATGAAAGAATATATGAAAGATATTGAAATTTTTTTATCAGATGAGGAGCGTGGTATTGATCCGACTTGTATGCCTGCCAACGACTGCGGTCGCGTTCAAAACGCTCCCAAGCGTAAAGAAATCATGAACTTGGTGGCTAGAAGATTTGCGGGATACGGGAGAAAGTCCAGAAGTACTTGCTGAGTGGCTACGACAACTAGGAGCTGGAGAGGCATTCTTGACAAGGTAAATATGGAAAATAAAACCAAAATAATCTGGACGGCTGGGCAATTAACCGCGCTAGTTCTCCAAGATGAAATCAATACGAGTAAAAAATTAGCAATTCGGTTGTTGAAACAATACCCTGCTGTCGATCAGGTTGGGTTTGTATCAAAAAAAACTGCAACATTGACGATGATGGGAGGAGAACTCAGCATCAACGGCTGTATTGCGGCGGGATACACACTTGGTAGAAGCAAACAAAAACAACAATTACTACTCAGCACCTCTTGTGTGGGAGAACCAATCAAAATCAGGCTTGCTGAATCGGTGGTTTCAGCCAGTTTTCCTCGTACACTCATTACGTCCCAAACGAAAAATGAAGTCTGCCTACAAGGTGTTCGCTATCAACTCATTGCGGGGTTTCCAGATTCACAAACCCTCACCATTGAACAACGCTCTACTCTCACGCAAATGCTTTCTTATGACTTCGCAGCTGGTTTCATCTTTTACGAAGGCGATCGGATCATTCCCGTCGTGGCAGTCGCAGGCACAAAGACACTCTACTGGGAACAAGCTTGCGGCTCTGGATCACTCGCATACTGGGCAATTTCTGGTTGTTCGAATGTATTACAACCTAGCGGGGAATATCTCTTAATTATTCCAGACTCACAATACATTACAATAAGTGCTACAACAAAGGAAATACTTATATGAAACCCCCCCTCGTCCAAACCCTCAAAGGCTTCCGCGACTTTTTACCCGCCGAAAAGCGCGCGCGCGATTTTGTGCAGGGCAAAGTCACCGAGACGTTTATCCGCTTTGGCTTTGAGCCAGTCGAGACGCCCACGCTCGAGTATGCCTCGCTCCTCCTTGGCAAATATGGCGACGAAGCCGACAAGCTTGTTTACTCGTTTACCGACCGCGGTGAGCGCGAGGTGGCCTTGCGCTATGACCAAACGGTGCCGACCGCCCGCCTCCTCGCCCAGTATCAGAATGTGCTACCAAAATACTTTCGCCGCTATCAGATCCAAAATGTCTTTCGGGCAGACAAGCCACAAAAGGGACGCTACCGCGAGTTTACCCAATGTGACGTCGATATCTTTGGCAGTAACGACCCAATCAGTGATGCTGAGATTCTGGCCTGCAGTTATGAAAGTTTCCGCGCCGTTGGTTTCAAACAAATCATCATTCGTGTCAATGATCGCCAGACGCTGATGGCGACGCTTTCGCCGTTTGTCACTGAGGCAGTCGATGTTTTTTCGCTCATCCAATCGGTAGACAAGCTTGATAAACAGACGCCTGCCGAGGTCGAGGCAGAGTTAATTGCCAAAGGTTTGTCAAAATCGGCTGCTGGCGTCGTATTGGTCACCTTAGAAACAACGCTCTGCTCTCCAGAATTGCAAACTGTTTTGGATCTGACTGAAAACTTGGGCGTACCAAAATCCTCCCTCGTCTTTGCCCCTACCCTGGCGCGCGGGCTTGACTACTACACTGGCATGATTTTTGAGATCAGCGTGTCAGAAGCGGGTGCTGGTTCTTGTGGTGGTGGCGGGCGCTACGACAACCTGATCGAAAACTTGAGTGGTAGAAACATTCCAGGCGTCGGCGTTGGGCTTGGTTTTGACCGCATGGTCGAGGCTGCCAAAGCACTTGATCTTATCCCTGCCACCACTGGCTCGACTGAGTATCTCGTCACGGTGTTTTCGCCAGAGTTACGCATGGCCTCTGCCCGTATTGCCAAAAAACTCCGTGATCAGAGCAAAGTCGTCCAACTTTACCCCGGAACTGAAAACATTGGCAAACAGCTCAAGTACGCGAGTCAAATCGGGGCCAAGTTTGCGGTGATTGTGGGGGAAGAGGAAGTAAAAAATACTACATTTGTTGTCAAAGACCTGGATAGCGGTGAACAAACCACAGTCAACTATATGCTGCATTAAGACGAGTGAAAGCGTTTCAAACCAGCCTAAAAAGCTTTTCAATTATTCGATGTCTTATAAAGTAATATAAATTCAACACTGTTTGAAATAACGCTAGCACTTATTTCTAATTCAGGAAAACTCCTAAGAAGCAATAGACTCATAATATGACGTCTCAATTTGCCTGCATTAAATACGTTGAGATCTGGAACTGCTTCTCGTTTCACAGAGATTTTGACTCTAATCTGCAAACCATCATTCCCCTCAGTCACTATTAGGTTGAGTATATAGTCGTCAGCATTTAATCCGCAAGTTTCAACTAAATACTCTTCGATAGCAGGTAGCATTGCCCTCCGCAATTCTGTTTCCAATTCAACAACTAATTTTTCTTTTTGTTGAGTGATAGCTAACTGCCCAGCAACTAAAGCCGCGTAAGCGTTTCCCACCATTTCAACATAAGTGGGATTTTCAACTTTTGATAGAATGTTCATAGCAATGTCTCCAACTGAATTTTTACTTTGGTAGTATATCAAATAATATCATATTTTCTTAGACAAAAATCAATCTCTCAACGATATATTTCTCGTCGATGACCAACAGCAAACACCATAATCACAAGTTCTTTTTTTACAATCTGGTAGATAACCCGATATGCCCCGATGCGAAGACTCCAGAGGTTCTTCAAGACACCTTTCAATGACTTTCCAATGGTTGGATCCTGGGCTAGTTTTTCTATAGCAAGAGCAATTCGTTTTTGCTCTCGCGTAGCTATTTTTGAAAATGACTTTTTTGCAGACCGAGTAAATTTGACGGCATACATAGCTACAAACCAAGTTCAGCCTTGATATCCTTCCAGTCCAAGACATTTCCGGAAGCGACATCATTCTTGCTCTCTGTAATGGCCCTCATAGTAGCTGGATCAGCCAAAACACGCACGGTTTCTTCGAGATACTCAAGCTCATCTGCATTCACCAAAGCTGCGCGAACTTTGCCCTGAACCGTAATAAGAACTTTGCGAGACAACACTGCAGCATCATCAACAAGACTGGGTAGCTGCGAACGAACTTGCGAAATTGGTAGTGCTTGTGCGATGCTCATACTGCAGAAATTGTACAATATTTTGTACAATTTGCAAGTGATTAAGAGATGATCAAACTCTCAATCCCCGTTGCTTTTGCCGCTCCCCCATCACTCGACTCACTATTGTCAATCATCCGCTGCTTATAAATCTCCCAAGGTAGGTACAGCGTACAGAGTGTTTGGTCAAAATCAAAGATCAAAACTCGTTTGGGGTGCGCGGATTCCATTGCGAACTTGCCCACATCTTTCACATAGTATACATGTGCTATAATCTCCTTTCGTTATGAAACACGTCCACCCCGACTGGCATGATGATTGCGCCGTAACTTGTAGCTGTGGCAATACGTTTGTGATTGGCTCAACCAACCAGACACTGCAAGTAGACATCTGCAACAAATGCCACCCGTTTTTTACCGGTGAACTTCGTTTCGTCGATCGCCAGGGTCGGGTTGACAAATTTTTGAAGAAAATGGCCGCGGCCAAAGTTGATCCCAAGAGTAAAAAAAGCAAAAAGGCTGATCTTGGTCCCACCGAGCCACCACAATCCTACCAAGAAATTTTGCGTCATCAACAAGTCGTCATCCGTTCCGCAGCCAAAGCACAAAAAGCCCCATAGCTGTCTTCTGTTACACTAGCGTTATGTCTGATTCTCCGTATAGCACCCAGTTAGCTGAGCTCGCCAGAAAAATTTCTGAAACCCAACTTCTTGGTACAGACCCCGAGTTTGTCGAACTCGCGCGTCAAGAGGTCGCGCGCCTCACCGCAGAGAAAGACATGCTTGAACAGGCAGCGGCACAGTTTGGTAGCGACCATAGTGGTGAAACCGATACGACAGAGCCAACTAAGGGGCCGTGCACCATTGAGATCCGCCCCGGCACTGGTGGCGATGAAGCAAAAAACTGGGCCAATGATCTGCTGCGGATGTACTTGCGATTTGCGGAAACGCACAAATTGGCGGTCGTTTTTATCGATGAATTGATTGTCAAAATCCGCGGCACGATTATACTCAATGGCGTTGCCCGCTCCGCCTTTGAAACCTTTCAATTTGAATCGGGTGTCCATCGGGTGCAACGCGTGCCAGAAACAGAGGCACAAGGAAGAATTCATACTTCGACTGCATCGGTTGCTGTCTTGCCAGAAGTGGCGCCAAGTGTGATCAAGATCAGAGATGAAGATCTTGAGTGGCAGTTTATGCGCTCGAGTGGGGCGGGCGGCCAATCGGTCAATAAAACCAGCAGTGCAGTCCGACTGACACACAAACCCAGTGGCTTGGTAGCCACAGCGCGCCAGGAAAAAAAACAAGAACAAAATCGTAAAATCGCCCTGGAGCTCCTGCGCTCACAACTCTGGGAGATTGAGGAAGAAAAACGTCAAGCGACACTTGGGGCAGCGCGCAGTGCTATTGGCCGAGCCAGACGCTCAGAAAAAATCCGTACCTATAATTTTCCGCAGAATCGTATGACCGATCATCGTAGTAAACAATCTTGGTACAATCTGACCGGAATTCTTGAGGGGAATCTTTTACCCATTTTAGAAGAGTTATATTCCGCGCTTACTGCTGAGCCTGGGGAGCCTGCAGCGTAATGTGCACTTCTGTAAATTGACTTTCGCGCCAGTACCGAACGGTGATCTCATCACCCACGCGCTTCTTATTGAGCGCAACTGCCAGCTCTCTGTCTTTGAGTGGTTCGCCATCGATTGCAGTAATAATATCTCCTGGTTGCAAACCAGCAGTCGCTGCAGATGCGCCCGGAGTAACCTCCACCAGATACGCTCCTTGCGGCACGTCATTAAACAGAGCTGCTTGCTCACTAATCGGTCGGTACGTCACCCCTAAGAATGGTCGGTCAAACTGGCCCGTCTCGTTGAAGTTGAGAAGCGAAGATCGGACGACGTTGATCGGAATAGCAAAACCAATATTTTGCGCCCCCGCCGTCACTGCCACGTTGACGCCAATCACTTCACCACGACTATTGAGCAGTGGGCCGCCAGAGTTACCAGGATTGATGGCGGCGTCAGTTTGGATCACCCCCTCAAGTGTTTCTATGCTTGAAAAACCATCTCCCGCTTCAATCCCCCGCCCCAGGCCAGAGATGACCCCCGTTGTGACGGTGTGACGAAACTCGCCCAGTGCCGTTCCAATGGCAATCACACCCTCGCCGACACGAATGTGTTCCGAGTCGCCCAGCGGCAAGGCAACATTCGGTAAACCTTTCACCTCAAGGATCGCCAAGTCATTGATCGGATCACGGTATATTTTGGTAACCTCATACTCTTTGTCGTTGCTGTCGATCACTTTATAGGCAGCAGTCCCGTCGCTCACCACATGTTTGTTAGTGACAATGAGGTTGGTACCAACAATAAAGCCGGTACCAATATCTCGCTGGACTTCTTGCAATTCTGTTTGCCCGAACCCGAAATTGAAACCAAACGGTGATGCGGCAGACGGCGTAAATACGCGCTGCTGTTTTTTGATCGACACAGTAACAACTGACTGTGAAGCGGCATCAACTACCTCTGGGATTGAGAGTGGTTGACCTGTTTCAATCAGCTGCCCTAGATTTGAGCCAACACCTGTTGCTTGGCTGCCAATTTTCCCACCACGGGGCAGTAACCAGTCGAGCGGACGAATGACAAATACTCGATCAGCCAATCCACCAGCAAAAAACGACACCAAAATGATAATTGAAACTGCGAATCCGAGTAAAAATTGGCGTGAGACAACAGGTATACGCATGGGCAGATCCGTTATACACGATCTCTCGAAAAATTTAAAGAGATTCAATTGCCTTGAGCAACTGCTCATCAATGTCTTTGGTTTCTTGATCGTCTTGCACCTCGACATCAACGGGAATTCCTTCCTTATGAATCCACTCGCCTCCCGGCATCACCCACCGCGCGATCGTAATATGCATCGTACCGGAGTTTTTGAGCGTACGAATATCCTGGACCGTTCCCTTACCAAAAGTTTTTTCACCAACCAACTGCACTTGCAATTGATCTTTGAGGGCACCAGCCACAATCTCCGAAGCCGAAGCACTGCCACGGTTAACGAGTACCACAATCGAGATGTCCGCCAATCGCGCCGAACCAGTGCTCGGGAAATCTTGGCTACTCACTCGACCTTTCTGGGATACAACAATACCTTTAGGGATGAAATCACTCGCCACCACAATCGCTCCGTCAAAAAAACCACCTGGGTTATTGCGCAGATCTAGAACTATACCGTCAATTTTCTGGCGCTCGGCCAAAATCTGCGCCACTACGGCATCCCACTCACCATCAGTTCGCCCGCCAAACCGAGACAATTTAATGTGCGCCACCCGTTTTACTCCTTGCTCGACTATTTTCAACTCGACCGACTTCACGACAATTTCACCACGAGTAATCGTTACGTCAAATGGCTCAGTACCATTCTTATCACGGAATAACGTCAGGGTAACAGCTGTGTCTTTGGGACCACGAATTTTGTCGACCGCATCGACAATGGAAATATTATTCGTCGCTTCGTCGACCGCTTTCGCCTCATCTTTGATCCGCAAAATTAGGTCACCAGCTTTGACGCCAGCGACCTCGGCTGGGCTACCAGTAAGCGGCGACATGACCGCCAAGGTGCTATCCACATAGCCGAGTTCAATACCAACACCAAAAAACGCCCCCGCTAAATCTTCTGTCGAGCGCACGGTGTCTTTGGGGTCAAGATACATAGTATACGGATCACCAAGCGAAGCAACCATACCAGCAATTGCCCCATCAGTCATAGTTTTTGGATCGATTTTATCTGGTTCATGATAGTCTGATTCGAGTAAATTCCACGCCTGCCAAAAAGCAGAGAAGTCTACCTCACCCACACTGGCTGGCTGCTCTATATTGATGAGGGAACTTAACTTCGTGGTTGCAATGGTCTGGCGGACACGCTCAGTACTGGCAAAGCGACCAACCACATTCCACTGGAACTGGATGGCTGCCCCGAACACGACCAAAACAAGCGTGGTTAGTACTCGTGCGATGATCTTCAATGAAAGGCTCATAAGCTCCACTATTGTACGTGGAAGTCTGCGCTTGAAAACTAGGAGAATTTATTTTTTCTTTTTCAAATTTTTTCTTTGTTTTGCACTTGCCAAAGCTTGCAAGGCAACTTCGTCAAAGTCTACATCTTTTGTTGCTTCAGCCCTTTTGTATACAACAAACTTTTTACTGGCAATTTTTTGCATCAACTTGTGCGATATTTTGCCGGCATCTTGCAAGATGTTGCGGTCGTTAATTGTCAAAAATCCATGCAGTTTTTCAATCCAATCTTGCATGGTCATGGGGATTCTGCGGCGGTGTTACCCGTGATGGCATAGTGCACTTTATTCTGCACAGTTCTAAAAAAAAGCAGGCTCTGATCGTTGGTTGGGTCATAATCTACACTCGTGGCGTAGATATCAGTGATTTTGCGGTAAAACCTTTTTTCACTGGTACGAATATCCGCAATGGTCCGCTCAAGCTCCTCGAAGTAATCAAATGGCGAATCGGGATTTTTTAATCTGTCACTATCGATTACAAACCCTTTTACGACATACTCGCTCAGCCTAGCCGTTGCCCACTGGCGAAATGCGGTAGCAATAGTACTTTTGACCCGATAACCAATGGAAATGATCAATTCCAAGTTGTAATATTCCAAATCTCGCGAGACCTTGCGCTCACCTTCTTTTTGAACTGTTAAGAATTTCTTAACAGTTGTATCTTGTACTAATTCTCCTTCTTCGAAAATATTTTTTACATGCAAACTAATATTATTTTTTGTAGTTAGAAAAAGTTCCGCCAGACTATTTTGTGTCAGCCACACGGTATCGCCATCAAAACGGACATCTATCTTGGTTTCCCCAGATGGCAATTTATAAATAACTATTTGTGATTTTGTAGTTTCCATAACGTATATCCCGTCGGATAGGATGGAAGAAGTAACTGGTACAGCAACCAAAAATTAGAGCGTCTGCGTAAACGGCAACATCGCAAGATGGCGAGCACGCTTGACCGCAATGGTCATGCTCCGCTGCATTTTTTGCGACAAACCGGTTTCTGGGCGAGTCAAGATTGCTCCTTGCTCACTCAGACATTGGCGCAGGACGTCAATCTCGGTATAGGAGAACGAATCGGCGATGGGCGTGGAGCGTCGACGAATGATTTTTCTTGGTTTGCGTTTTGGTTGCATCGGTTTCCCTTCTGTGATTACTTGTATGGACTAAAACGGAACATCGTCGGCGATATCTTCAGCACTCATAGTTTCAACAACTTCCGTGTTGAGTGTAGCCGCAGCATCACTGGTGCTGCTTTTTTTGGCTTTTTTAGTCGCTGCCTTAACCTGTGGATCTGGCACACTGCTGGCTGCCGCGTCGTCGTCACCATAACTATTCGCAGAGGCTCCTTGCTGTGGCGCGCCTGAGCGTGACTGCAGCAATAACATGTTCTCGAGCACAATTTCGGTCGTCTTGCGTTCTATCCCGTCTTCGCCTTTCCAGTCGCGCGTCTGCATTCTGCCCTCGGCAAACACTTTATCACCCTTGTGCAGTAATTGACCACAAATGTCGGCCAACTTCGACCAAGCGACAATATTGTGGTACTCCACCCGCTCTTGCTTCTCACCACCATCGGCTGGCACCCATGAACGATTGGTTGCGATGCTAAATGAACACACCGCGGTACTATTTGGCGTGTAACGCAAGTTAGGATCTCGAGTGAGATTGCCGATCAGCATGACTTTATTGAGTGATCTGGTGGACATAGTTCCTTTCGTCAAACGGTTACTGTTTATTCACTATATACCGAAGTATGACATAAACTGTAACACGCGTGCAGTTTTTGGCATTTAAACTGCTTGCTTCTCCTCTGTTGGAGTAGGAGCCGGATTTTTCTTTGGCTCTGCTACCACTAATAAATGACGAATCACTCGAGGTGCATTATGCAATTCAAATTCAAGTTTGGCAATCTGCTTGGGGGCGGTGGATACGATCCAGTGCAAATAATTTGCTTCGTTATGTCGCGTACCGGTATGTTTAATCGTATACGCAAGATACTTTCTGCCCCAGTCGGCTTCCTCAGTAATGGTTGCTTGGTGCTTCTTGAGTAACTCACGCAGTTCGCCTCGAGCCGTTTCTAGCTCATCACTGGTGAGATTAGCTGGTAACAGCAAAGTCAACTCGTAGGCACGAATTTCTTTTTTTGGTAAAATTTTCAGCGACATGTCTGCTCCTTTGTCCCGCCTGCCTCGTGAGCTACTGGTTCTTTTGCTCAGTGAACAAAAGACGAGGTTTGGCGTTTAGTAGGGTGGTAGTATAGCACAGCTGGTTTTTTCCCCTTACTGTGCTATCATTCCAAATATTATTATAGGAACATATGCCGAAAAATGAGATAGTTTTTGCCCACAATCAAAGAGAGACGCTGCAAAAATCGGTGGAAACATTTGCTCATCTCACCGCTATTTTGGTACTTCTATTGACACTAGCCTATCCCCAGCTTTCTGTGGTTCAAGCAGCGGCAGTAGCGAGCGCTATATCTAGAGTCTATATACGTGCTGGCGATGGTCCTATCGAACCTGGTGACCCGAGCGGAGTACTTGGTATATTTGAACGTGGAACTGAAACTCTTGATGTGAACTTGAGAAGATTCATAGCTACAGTTTTACTTTCCCCGCCGATAAATGTCTTATTCCAGATCCAGACTCTCTTCATACGGGAGAAGGGTTGGTTGTGGAATCATTTACAATAAAAAAAGATGGGCTTATCATTCAAATTGGGAATGATCCAAATCGAACAGATACAATTTATTCTGGAGCAGTATTGTTTAGTTTCGAGATTGGAATTGAAAAAGAATGTGCAGACATCCCGTTGGGACAACGTATATCCGTAGATATCGATGGAGATAAACTCAGATTATTAGGAACAGATAATAACGGAGATGTGTCTGAATTTTCTGTTGATGCATTTAGCGATAGGACAGAAGTGCTCAACCCAATAGCAGTATCTGCAGATGACGAGCTAGTTGAGTTGGGAGAAGGTCAAGGCGAGATCACACTTACACAGATTGGTTTTGATATAGAAATTATAGGTGAAGGTCTAAAAGCCTCGACAGCATATTATTTACGCTTTACTAACCATGGTGGCGAGGTACAAAGAATTTCTGTCTATACTGATAAAGACGGCAATTTCAGCTACTTAATAATAGGTGGTGCCCTGAGGCGATCTTTTCTTCCATTTATCAGTGCAAATTGAATTACCCCTCCTACTTCCAAACTAGGATATACGCCTACTTCCCAATCAGAAACTCCACCACATCGCCTTCCTGCATGACGTAGTCTCTGCCCTCTATTCGCAACTTGCCAATTTCTTTGACACCTTTCCAACCACCCTGGGCGACAAAGTCGTCATAGGATGTGATTCTCGCCGAGATCATCTGGCGTTCGAAGTCACTATGGATGACGCCCGCAGCTTGGCGAGCTGGTGTACCTTGGGGGATCGTCCAGGCTCGCACTTCTTTTGCGCCTGCGGTGAGAAAGCTCTGGAGTCTGAGCACTTTGTAGGCGGCGCTAATCAATCGATCGAGCCCAGCCTCCTGCAATCCCAAGTCTGCTAAGTACGCGGTTCTGTCCTCATCAGACAAGACAGCCAATTCACTCTCTATCTGATTGCACATCACAATGGCACGATCTGCGGAAACGCCCAAAGTAGTGGCATATGTTTCCGTCATCTGTGCCACCGCACTACCGAGCGATGACTCGCTGACGTTGATCACGTAGAGCTCGTCCTTGGCAGTGAGTAGGGCTAACTCATGGGTCACTGCGGTAATTGCTTCGGGTGTAAATTGCGTCAGTCCATAGGTGATCATTTTTTGTTCGGAAGCTAGGATTTGATTGATAGAAAGAGCGTCTTTTATGATTGCTTTTAAAACTGAAATAATTTGCCAGCGCTCTTTGGCAGCACGATCAACACTCCCTTTTGGCTCCGGTTGTTTTTCGAGTGTCGCGAGATCAGCCAACTGCAGCTCGAGTCGCACGGTGTGTAGATCTTCTTTTGGTGCAACCGCACCCTCACGAATAATATTTTCATCGGCAAAATCGCGCAGCACATGACAAATCACCGCTGCTTCGCGGATGTGGGAGAGAAACTGATTGCCCAATCCTTCCCCTTGCGAAGCGCCCTTGACCAATCCCGCAATGTCGATAAACTCAACGGTCGCAGGCTTGATGACGGTGGTTTTGACAATCTTCGCTAACACATCAAGGCGTCCGTCAGGCACCGGCACAACGCCTATATTCGGTTCGATAGTTGCAAATGGATAGTTGGCGACCAGCGCCAACTGCTCTTTGAGCAAAGCATTAAACAGGGTTGATTTCCCAACGTTGGGTAGACCAACGATTCCCACTTGGAGTGACATGCGGTGATTGTATCACTCTGGCTCGCCAAACCAGACTCGCAAATCTGAAATATGCCTGAAGTGAGAATCAAAAGTAAGGAGTTCTGCCCCAAATTCTATGCACTGGGCAGCGATCCAAACATCATTGATTGGTATCGGTGTACCTTGTTTGCTAAGTTTTGTGTAGATATCACTATATATTTCAGCCGTGTCAGAAGTGACGTCACAAGATGTAGCTATATCACTCAGAAATTGTTGCAATACGCTCATATTCTTCTGCACCAGCGTTCCTTTTTTAAATCCACTCAGTATCTCTCCCACAACAATGGGAGAAAAATAAACCGTACCTGCTTTCTCGACTTCACCTTGTAATGATTTATGCTTATACAGCAGATAGGAGTATGCGCTTGTATCAAGTAGCACAGACCTCATTATAACCAATCTGTCTGGTTGATTTGACCGAAAGGATTTGTGTTTCGCTCAAATTCCGCTAGCTCAATTTTGGACCAGGTACCAGAAAATTTTGAGAGGTCACGTTTTTTTTCTGATCCGATACCGAGAGCTATTCGTAGCAGTTGCTTGATTGTTTTATTCAGACTCGCCCCCTGCTCATGTGCACACTGACGTAGTTGAGTGTCAAGTTCTGCATCAAGCTTATGAATTGTGATAGAACTCATGGTTAGTTGGTTCGAATTAAGCATAGTATGGTTCATTTTAGAATAAATAGTGGTTCATTACAATAGCACGCATTGCCTCATCAGAAATGTAACGGAACGTAATTCGTTGCCTCATAGGAAAATGTACTCCAAATTCATAAGGAGTACATATGTTAACTATGAGAGAAAAAGCGTCTTTAACAAAGGCAATTTGTGGACGTTACTACAGAGCTTCCAAACTGGAAAAGTCCCAAATTCTCGATGAGTTTGTTAAGAGCTGTGGGTACAATCGCAGCTATGCGCGCAGGGTGTTGGGACAACCTGTAAAACTCATGAGAGATGGTCGTAAGAAAAAAAGAAAGCAAATTAGAAAACACACATACGACTACTCAGTGTTTCTCCCCCTGCGAACGTGTTGGCTAGCAATAGGGTGTATCTGTGGTAGAAGACTCCACCCATTCTTGCCAGAACTCGTACGGGTACTTGAGAGAAACAGGGAGTTACAACTTACCAAAGATGTGCGAGAAAAACTTCTTGCCATCAGTCGATCAACCATTGACCGGATGTTAGCAGCCACGAAGCGAAGCCAGAACCTTACCGGTACATCCACCACCAAGCCAGGCACTTTGCTGAAGAGTCAAATCCAGATCAGAACCTTTGCTGACTGGGAAGACAAAACTCCTGGGTTCTTTGAAATTGATGGAGTAGCCTTTTGTGGCGATTCTCCCAAAGGACAATTTGTGTATGGGTTGAACTTCACGGACGTATGCACGCAGTGGGTGGCTGTAGAAGCTGTAATGGGAAAAGGACAATTTGGTATTCATGAGGCAACGAAGCGCATCCAGGCAAGATTACCATTTCCGTTACTTGGTATTGACTCCGACAACGGGAGTGAGTTTATCAATGGGATTATGCTGTGTTATGCGGAAACAAATCATATTACGTTTACGAGAATCCGAGCTGGTAAGAAAAATGACAACTGTTATGTCGAACAGAAGAACTACACGGTCATGAGGAATTTCATTGGCTACGCCAGATGTGAAACCTCTGAACAGCTCGAGGTGATCAAGGAGCTACTCAAGGTAGTGGAATTGTATGTCAATTTCTTCCAACCATCACAAAAACTCATCGAAAAAGTTAGGAATGGAACCAAAGTAAGGAAGACGTACGATCAAGCTAAAACCCCTTATCAAAGACTCACGGAATCTGGTATCCTTACACCTGAAAACCAAAAACAATTACTAACACTTTATGAGGACCTCAATCCCATGCAACTACGAAGAACGATTAACAAATTGCAATCAAAATTACGACAAACCAATCGTTACATTATTACTGAGGCAACGAATCCATAGTTTCGTTACATTTTAACGTGAGGCAATACGGGACTACCGTCATTTACAAAAATTATTTCGTAGGTGATTGGCAAACTTTGCAAAACTTTACTCAGTCGCTCGTGCATGACCGGAATTGCTTGTGCATCTTTGTAACACGCAATAATAACCGAAAGAAATTTTCTGCTTTGGACCACAGTCTTTACCGCTTGAGGTTGACGTACCATGGTTCCTTATTTGTGATGAGTTCATCAAACTCGCTGTTCAGCTCGGCAACACTCTCTGGCCAGAAAGAACGAATCGAGGGAAATAGTTGTAGCACTGCCCGATCCTCCTCTGCCCAATGTGAAAAACCTTCGCTTACATATTCTTTATCTCTCCCCGAACCAAATAGCTTAACAGGAATGCGTTCGTGTGCCAGGTAGTTCCTGATAGTTTCAAATGGTCGATATAACAAAAACGGTGTGATTGAGTACACCAGGGGAATTTTCCCCTGCAAGGCTAATCCTACAGCAATTCCGATCATTGACTGTTCAGCCGCTCCAGTGTTCACAAATCGCTCGGGAAAATCAGTTCTTACTTTGTCCCAGAGACCGTAACCTAAATCTCCAGTTATCACCCAAATAGTGGTATTTTGTTGCATGCGCGCATGCACCAAGGCAGTAAAATGCTTCCTCATGTTTATGGTAGTTTGTTCACGCTGCATAGATACTTTCTGCAAGTTCATATTCGCTCGCAGTGAGCACGTGATAGTGAGCTTCTTGTCCGTGTAGAAATTGCAACTCGTCATACTCAGTTTTTACGAGCAAGACTGATGGTGTTTTGGCGTGTAGTCGTGACTGTAGGGTTTCTTGTAACTGGCTGATGTTTCTCCCACTCAGCACAGTGGTGGGCAAAAAACCTCGAGTTTGTTTGATCAGCGTGCTGGTACTGACTTTTTTATACCCACCCCAACCATTGGCATTAATTACACAGGTAATGTTTGAAAGATGCTGCTCAGCAATAATCCGGAATGACTCCCAAATTGAGCCTTCAGAGCACTCGCCATCAGACAGTAAGCAAAATACGTGCTGCTTTCGGTTAGCCAAGGCAAAACCAACGGTAATCGGCAATCCTTGTCCTAAGCTACCGGTTGAAGTCAGAATGCCGTTTGCGGTGTTACGATCTGGGTGGATATGCAATTTTTCTAACAATTCTGTCTTGAGTAACTGGTATTTTTCTAGAACCACATAGTAAGCAATGCCGGCATGGCCGCTGGATAAAATAAAGCTATCAGCTGGTCGTTTGACCTGGTATATCAGATCAATTATGTCAACCGAGCCAAGACATGAGCCAATATGCGACAGTTGATTGCGAAAACTTATTTCTAGAATGCGCCGCCTCAGTTGTTTCTGTTCGCTGGTGAAGAGTGGTTGAGTGTTCACTTTTTTTGCCCAACTATGCAGATATTTCCTAGATCAAGCCAAAGTGATTGCGCCAGTACCCGAGATACAATAGCTGCCTTGCTCATGCGCGATTTAAGTTCGTTTGGTAGGGGTAGCAATTTAAGCAAATGCTGCATTGATATCTTATTTTTAGGCGTCCAAACTTTTTTCACCATAAAACCATTTCGTTCAAAAAGTAATTTGCTTGTAGCGGGAGTATAGAGGTGGGTGTGTTCAATATCAACAATTGGACTTTTTTCTCCCAACAGGCGAGCTGGTAAAGCGATAAGATTATGGTGCAAAGAAAAAATAAACCCGCCTGGTTTCAAAGCATTATAACAACTACGCAAAAATGTATTTGGTTCAGGAATATGGTCAAGTGTCTGAAAAAAGAAAATAAAATCAAGACTTTTACGTTTAAAAAGTTTGTCGTTCAATGGTTGATTGATGATTGACTTTTGTATGTGCTCTCCCGCCATATTTCGTGCCGATTTGCTTGGCTCAACGCCAAACACAAATGGATAGTTTTGTTCCTTGAGCGCTTGTAGCATAAAACCAGAACCACAACCAACCTCTACCATTTTGGCAGATTTCGGCAGTCTCGAAATTACTGATTCTAATTGCGGCAAATAACTGGAGATAAGGTTTTTTTCCTCTGACCCATACTCGACCGTGCTCTTGGCGTAGAGTTTGTTTAAAATTTTCGACTCAAGAACGGGATTTGAGCGTACCATGCCATCTTGGAGGCAGCGCACCATGCGATAATGTACCTTATCTGGGTTTCGTCTGGCTGAAAATGTATGAGCCGCGATGTGTTCTTCTGAAAAAGTAGCCGGATACAACTCCACTTGTTCCTGCTCGCTACGAGCACCACAGAGCGGACAGGCAGTTTCTCGTAACTCAAAGCTACGCTTCATAGAGTAAAAAGTTTTTTTGATACCAATGCCAAAAGTGTGACAAGCCAGATTTTAGGTCATTTTTTGGTAACCAACTAAGCATTTTTTTTGTCAAAGTCATATCTGCCGCCCAAGACTGAGTATCCCACGCTCGGGCTGAGTACTTGCCCCAACGGGCTTGCAATCGAAGTTGTGCAACTGATTCGCAGACAGCGACAAGCTCACGTAAGGACGTCTGCCGTCCCGTACCGAGATTAAAAACCTTGCCTGATTGCTTTTTCAGCCTTGCTACTTCAAGCAGTAAGGAAATTACATCATCCACATAGACAAAATCACGAGCAGTTTCAGGGGCAGTTAACGCAAGAACTTTGTTTTGCTGCAACGCCCGCAGCAGCGTCGGTAGCAAACGACTTGACTCTTCGTACGGTCCAAAAACAGAAAAAAAACGCAGCGTAACGATTGGCTTGTTTTTGCTCATGGCAGTGTATGAACATAGGTTGGTGCTCGCTAATTTACTAATCGCATAGTAACTGTTTGGCACACAGATATCACGCTCACACATCGGCTGATCCTTGAACCCATACTCAGATGATGAGCCGGCATGCACAAAGAGCTCGTATGGCTGGGTCTTGGTTGCATGTAGCAAATTCAGGGTTGAAAATATATTTGTCTGAAAAATTTCAGTAGCATTGTCTTGAACTGGGTACGCTCCATGAGCCGCCAAGTGATAAATAACCTGCGGCCTTATTTCGGCCACAACTGCCTGCAACTTTTTTCTCTCTAGTAAATCTACCTCCAAAATATGCAATCGTGGGTTGGGAAGTACATGATCTAATCTCCAGGTGTTAGTTTTGGGCTTAAGCAAAAGAAAGATTTCCGCATCAGGCTTACTGAGTAAACCAAACACAAGATTGGCACCAACAAAGCCTGCCCCACCAGTAACCAAATATCTCGTCATAGATGAAATTTTAGCACAGCCGATCTTGTCTCTCTGTCAATCTACCAACGAATCAACATTGCCCCAATCTGATACAGATTCCAAAAAAACAGAATATTTGTACTAATCAACCACCAAGGTTGTTTTATCGCGGTTACTAAATATGCTAACCCCACCCCCAAAAATGGCAGTGTCCCAACAAACATCCGTGAGCCGTACGGACCACCAACAATTTCTGGACCCCAACTCGCAATCACATAGAGTTGCGCGAAAAAAACCAAAGTGCAACATATAGCCAAACTTTTTTGAGTTTTTACAAAAGCAAATAAACCAACTAAGCTCAGCCCTGCAATCGGTGCATAACGAAATAAACCGTTGCCAGGGGAAAATAACACGCGCAAAAAGTCTGGCGCCAACCAACTGAGTGTTTGACCATGCAAAAGATAAGGACTTTGCCAAGTGCGAAATAAGACCCAGTTGGTTGCTAGCTGAATTGATCCAATTGCAATTGCGACTAACAGTATCACTGACACTCGCTGCACCGCGTGGGCTTTTTGTGATATTCGCACCAACAGGCTGCCAATGAGGATGCTGCCAGTCAACACATCTTGGTTGCGTATAAGTGCTAGAGTTCCTAAACTCGCACCCAGCATAATTGCTTGCCTCCAAGTGATACTTCGCTTTTGCCAAATGCTGACCCAGAGGTAGAATGATACGCTCGCAAATAAAAATGACGCTGTGTGTGAGTTGAGTGGGTCGAGTGCCAAGTAGTACAAAAGTTGCGTGGTGAGCAAAAAGCTCACAGTAGTCTGTGTGACTATTTTCTGAGGAAAAAGTAGTCGCAGCCCCCGAATAAAAAAATAAGTACCGAGTGTGCCAAATCCAACCGTACTCACGCCCACTACAGTCTGAGTGAACAGCGAATACCCATTGGTGAGAACAGGCAAACCAAATACAGCCAGAGTTAGTACCAGAGTTTGACCAACTACAAAGGCTGGTATCCAAAGCACTCCTGTACCAGGTGAAAAGTTATTTGATACAAGTTGCGTCTGAGCGTTTATTGTCGGGGGATTGGGGAACGGCAAGCTGGGTTCAACACTTTCATTGGCAAAATGTATATCGCGATCCATTACCAGTGAACGTGTGTACGCATAGTAGTAAATTGAGTCGCCCCAAGTCGTGCTGCCAACTTTTGCTACACCAACTACATACATCCCCGCTGCGAGCAAGAATAAACACAAAAAAACCCAGCGACGAAACAGCATATGTTTGAATTGCAACCTGCTTGTATGATAGTGCAAGCATGCTACAAATAAAACAAACTGTTTTGCTGGGATGCATCGCCGTACTCAGTTTTTTTCTTGGTATTTTGCTTGGTCCGGAGCTCACAACTCAAATCGCTAACTTCACCTCCCCCCTCATCATAGAAAAAACTACACCAGTCGAACACCCCTACTTAGGGTACAGCATTCCAACTCTACAAAACCGTGTGTTTGAGCCAGTGCCAATTTCAGTTCTTGCCCCCATTGCGACTGAAAGTGCCTTTACAAGTTACTTGTTTCGCGCCCAATTTGCTGAGCGCTTTATGACTGGACAGCTCAATCTCCCTACGATATCAGATGAAAATACGCCAATTATCCTGATGCTCCGCGGCTACATCCCACCCGAGATTTACCAAACCGGCGTGGGCACCAAAAATGCTGCTGCCGTTTTCGCCAAAAACGGTTACATCACTATCGCGCCAGATTTTTTTGGCGTGGCGGGCAGCGATGACGAACTGGTTGATACTTGGGCAGCTCGGTTTGAGAAACCAGGGTTAATAGCACAACTTTTGCAAAGTTTGCCAAACTATGAGCAGGGAAATCGTCCTGTTGGCATCTGGGCCCATAGCAACGGCGGACAAATTGCGCTCACAACACTCGAGATTCTTTCGCAACCGATTCCCACGACTCTCTGGGCACCGGTCACCGCTCCCTTTCCCTACTCTGTGCTGTACTATAGCGATGAAGAGGAGGACGAAGGTCGGGCGGTACGACTCTGGATCAACCAGCTGGAGTCTGAGTACGACTTGCGTCAATTTTCCCTTCGCCAATATGTGAGCAGACTCAAAGGACCACTCCAAATCCATCACGGACAGCTCGATGAAGCCGCCCCAAAAATCTGGAGCGATGAGTTTGTCAAATTACTTGATGCAGAAAACATATCCTACAAGTACTACAAATACCCGCTGGCGGACCACAACTTGCAACCGAACTGGAATCTCGCCATCGAACGCGATTTAGAATTTTTTGCAAAAAATCTGCCTTAGTCGATAAGCTGCTTTTGCTCCACTCCCGCACTCAGCGAGCCCTGCGTGACCGTCTTGACTTGCTCGATGCGACGCTCCAGCTGGCGATACCGCGTGCCCATGAGTGCTTCATAATCATTCTGGAGTGTGCTCAATGAGCGTCCATACTTCGACAACTGATCGCTAAATTTACTCCACTCAGCAACAAAACCATCGATGTGCTTAATCACTTCTTTGAGCTTGCCACCAATCATAAAGTTGCGATAACTCTCGCGCACGGTACGCGCCACGATGATAAAAGAAAACGGTGACACAACAATCACTCGCTGGCGCAGCGCCTCATCAAGCACCTCTGGAAATTTTTGATTGAGAAAGGAAAAAACCATCTCGTTCGGCACAAACAAAATCGCGTAATCAAGTGTGTTCGCCTCCGGCTGAATATACTCAGCCACTTTAGAAATTTTTGCCCGAATATTGGTGCGCAACTGTTTGATGAGCTGCGCTTTTTCTGTAACGTTATCGCTGGCTGCCAGCTTCTGAATATCGGCATACGGAAACTTGACATCAACCGGCACGACCCGATCATTAGGTAATAAGAGCGTAATATCTGGACGAGCGGTGCCACCTATTTGCTGTGTCTGCCGCGCAAAATGCACCCCTTCAATCAAGCCGTTTACCCGCAACAGATCCTCAATTATCCGCTCACCCCACTCACCACGCGCCTGGTTATTGGAAAGGACTTTTGCCAGTTGTTCAGTCGATTGGGCAAGTTCACCGGTAATTTTGCGATTTTCTGTCAAACTGGTAACGATCTCGGCAAACTTGTGCGAGCGATCTTTTTCTAGATTTCGCAGTTCATCTTGCCGGACACCTAAATCTTTCTGCAAGCGAGTGACCAACCCCTCAAGCATCTGTTGTTTGTTGGCTAAATCAGTTTTAATCGCGTCTTTGTCGGCGGCGAGCAATCGCTTGCTCTGTTCGGCGATTTTTTCGGCACTGCGACCAAACACCTCATCGACCAACTTGGTCATCTCTGCGTCAGAACGTCTCGAGAACAGTTGGCGCAAAAAAAAGTACAGCACCACAAAACCAGCCACAACAATTATTAAGATCAAAACTTCGAAATCCATATGTCTGAGCTAGTATACTAAACCCAATGCAAAAAGCGCGCTCAAGATTAGCACACATTCAGAAACCTTTCTGGAGTCGCAGCTATGTCCGGACCGCTCCCTTTGGTTTGTTGGGGCTTATGTGCTCTGGCGGACTGTACTTTCTCCTGACTACTATTCGACCAGTGGAGATAGCAGACCTGCCGCTACCCAACACCTATGGACCACTCCTCGGGTTATACTTTTTGACCTGTTTTTTTCTGCTTGGCTACCTGCTCAAAAGTACTCGTCGCGGGATGCTGCTGGCAATGGCAAGTACACTCATCTTATTTCTGCACCTCCAGTCCATTTTTGTTGGCACAGTTGAGTTGCTGACTATACTCGTTTTTTTTACTGGCTTCGAAGTTTTTGCCCTCATCCGACAAAAGCAACAAAAAATGATCTAGTGTGATAGACTATCGCCTGTTATGCCGCGAAAAAGTAATTTTGAGCAACAACTGGCTACGATGCTCGCCGATATCCATGATGGGGAGAAAATGCTGGCTTTTTTGCGCAGTTTTTTGTCTGTCAATGAGTTAACACAGCTTGGTACACGACTAGCTATTCACCAGCACCTGGATGCAGGTAAATCGTACGAACAAATCCAACAACAACTTGGTGTATCGAGTGCTACCATTTCAACCGCTTCGCAACAACAGAAAGACCCAGCCATGCACTTGGCACTCAAACTGCTCGCTCTGGACGTTTGGGCGCGTGGCACCGCGAAGAAAATCCGCCGCCTCCTGCCATTTCTCTGAGATTCACCTATACTGTACTAAGCAAAGGAAGACGTGAATAATTCGTACTACATCACGACAGCTATCCCCTACATCAACGCGCGTCCACATGTTGGACATGTCCTTGAGTGGTTCCAAGCTGATGCACTCGCCCGCTACCACCGATTACTCGGTAAAAATGTTGTATTTACTTCTGGTACAGACGAAAACAGTCTCAAAAATGTCCAAGCAGCCGAAAAAGCAGGGGTTGATACACAAGCTTGGCTCGATGAGTACGCTAAAATATTTCAAGATGCGTTTGCTTTTTTTGGCATAGAGTTAACCCACTTTCGTCGCGGTAGCGACCAAAAGCTACACTGGCCGGGCGTGCAGAAACTTTGGGAGTACTGTACAAAAGCGGGAGACATTTACAAAAAATCCTACACAGGTCTCTACTGTGTTGGCTGTGAGAGCTTCTATGGAAGCGAAGACTTAACAAAAGATGGTTTGTGTCCTGAGCATCTCACTGCACCAGAATCGGTTACCGAAGAAAATTACTTTTTTCGCCTCTCACGCTACCAGGAGCAAATTCTCCAACTGCTTAATTCCGGTAAACACCAGATCGTTTCTGAGCAATATAGAAATGAAATGCTGCGCTTTGTCGAACATGGCCTGGAGGATTTTAGTGTCTCTCGCTCGAGTGAACGAGCGCGAGGCGTTGGTGTGCCAGTACCGGGAGACACCACTCAGGTGATGTACGTTTGGTTTGATGCCTTGGCAATTTACATTACCGCGATTGGCTGGGGGTACGATGAGACCACTTTTGAAAAATACTGGCCGTCAGCTGTGCAAGTGATTGGCAAAGGTATTAACCGCTTTCACTCAATTTATTGGGTTGCCATGTTGCTGTCGGCTAATCTGGCAATCCCTAACACAACCTTCGTACATGGGTATCTCACCGTAGATGGACAAAAAATGAGCAAGTCGCTCGGTAACGTACTCGACCCTTTTCAGCTCGTCAAAGTCTATGGGCTCGAATCACTGCGTTACTACCTCTTGGGTCACATCCCCACACACGCAGACGGAGACTTTTCTATGGCGAAGTTTGCCGAGGTCTATGCCGCTGATTTAGCCAACGGCATTGGCAACCTTTGCTCTCGCATTGCCAAGTTGTGCGAAACAGTGGACCTGGCAGGCGGCAACTTTCCAAAGCAGTTTGCCAATGAATTTCAGGCTGCTTTTGCCGCGTTTGAAATTGCGACTGCAGCCGAGTGGGTGCGCGGTAAAATTCGGGCACTTGATGAGTACTTGAGTGAACAGGTGCCGTGGACTAAAACCGCGCAGGAACAACGGGCGATCTTAACTTCGGCCGTGGAGCAGTTACTCACCATTGGCTACCACCTCCAACCACTCATACCAAACACAGCCAAGCAGATTTTAGATCATTTTTCTCAACCCCATATTTCGGCGATCGCTCCTCTGTTTCCTAGAAAGTGATGTTGTCGCGATGATTATTGATACCCACTGCCACTACAGCCTCATGACCAACCAATGAGCACCAACCAGATACTGAGCAATACACGGGCAGCTTTTTTAGATAAAATACCCCTATGAACTTTGCAGACAGAATCGCACGCTATGTCACGAGGCATCCAGTAAAAACACAACGGGGGTTGGAAATTTTGCCCGGATTCGTTTCTTGGTCATTAATTCTCTTTCCTATTTGGGGTTCGTTTGTCATCCCGCAAGTAGTTGCCTACTATGTCATTACCTTTAGTGTTTATTGGCTCTACCGCTCGATCACTATGGCGATTTTTTCTATTTTGGCCCACTTGAAAATTCGTGCAGCCAGTAAATTTGATTGGCTAACCGATCTCAAACAACAATTTCCCAAAGATTGGCACACCATTCACCACTGTATTATTATCCCGACCTATAAAGAACCGCTTGAAACACTAACTCGCACGCTCACCGCTTTACAAAAACAAACTTTTCCTCGAGAAAATTTGCATATTGTTCTTTCCTTCGAAGAACGAGAGGGGGCAGCAGCCAAACAAAAGGCGACGGCACTCGCAGCCCAGTTCAACCAAACATTTGGCACTCTCCTCACAACCTTCCACCCTGATATTGCTGGCGAAACCAAAGGTAAATCTTCCAATACTGCCTGGGGAGCGCGACAGGCAAGGCAATTCATCATCGACCAAAAACAGATTGATTTGACCAAGAGTACTATCACCAGTGAAGACGCCGATGCACTCTTTCATCAATCGTACTTTACTGCGCTCACCCATGATTTTTTGACTCGACCTGACCGGTATGACTGCATCTGGCAGGGTTCGATCGTCTTTTACAATAATATTTGGAGCGTGCCCGCGCCAATCCGCGTGCTCGCCTCGCTCTTCTCGGTCATCCAAATGCATTTGCTGATGCGCTCTGACCGCTTGATAAATTTTTCTACCTACTCTACCTCTTTCAAACATATTGTTGACATCGATTACTGGGATACCAATGTCATCCCCGAAGACTACCGATTATTTTTTAAATCATACTTTGCCAAACGAGGCGCATTTGAGGTGCACCCAATTTTTTTGCCCATCTACTCTGACGCAGCTGAATCTTCCACCCGCTGGCAGTCATACAAAAATCAGTACGAGCAACTCAAACGCTGGGCTTGGGGTGTGAGCGATGACGCGTACATCATTAAGCAGTATCTGACAACACCGAACGTACCGTTTTGGGATAAATCGATTCGTGTACTCAAGACCATAGAGGATCACTTTCTCTGGCCAGTCAATTGGTTTGCCATCACCGTCTCGGCTTTCTTTCCTCCACTGCTGAATGAAGAATTTAATCGTACGGTGATCGGCAAAACACTCCCACAAGTCACCTCAGCGCTTTTGACCGCTTCACTGATCTCTATGGTGGTAGTGTTTGTGATTGATGCACTCAACCGACCACCACGACCAAAAAAACGCCTGCTTTTATCATATATCTTTCAACCCCTTGAGTTTCTCATGCTACCAATTATTGGCTTCTTCTTTTCCGCTTTACCTGGCATAGATGCACATACCCGCCTGATGCTCGGTAAATATCTAGAGTACAAGGTGACAGAAAAAGTGTGAGCGGATATACTGAGAGTGGATGAATTTTCTCACTCTCACCCGCAAACGCTTACTCGAACCAAAAGGCATACTTTTTAGTTTACTGCTGTTACTTACCTGCTTTCGCGTGCCCAACTTTGCCGAGCCGTATTGGTATGGCGACGAAGGAATTTACCTCACCATAGGAACTGCGCTGCGTGAAGGTGGTAAGTTATACACCACCATCGTCGACCACAAAACGCCGCTCATTTACTATCTGGCAATGGTCGACAACCAGCTTCAATTTCGCATCCTGCTGTACGGCATGATGCTACTCTCAACGACTGCTTTTTTCTCCCTTTGTCGTTTTCTCTTTGGTCGTCTACGACCAACTGCAGTTGCCACACTGTTGTTTGTTCTGTTTACTTCTCTGCCTTGGTTTGAGGGCAACATCCCTAATGGCGAGTTGTTTGTGATTTCATTTGTGCTGTATGGAGCTTGGTTATTACTACAAACACCGACGGTCCAAGCGCTGTTTTTACCAAAAACTATCAAGCGGCAAAACACCGTCTCTGCCACTAAAGAGCGACTACTGTTGTTTCTAGCTGGTGGTAGTTTTGGGCTGGCCCTGCTCACAAAAGTGCCCGCCTTATTTGATATTGTTGCTTTCGGCCTAATCTTTATATTCTTGGCATGGAGAGAGCACCCGCATCAGTTACCAAGCCGTGTACGGGCAACAGTATTTTTTGCCGCTGGTTGCCTAATACCGCTCATCCTATCCATCGGATACTTTTATGCGATTGGCTCCGGCAGCGACTACCTCTCGTTTGGTCTGCTTTATAACTTTAAGTACGCTGGCTCCTGGCAGTTGTCTTTTACCAATCCGGTGTTGCTCTTTTTGTTTAGTTTTGCCGGTAAGACGCTGGTGCTTGGTTGTATGCTGCTATTATTGCTCGCACTCAACCGCAAATTATCGGCAGTCGCCCAATTTTCACTGGCGTGGTTTTGGTTAGCATTGTTTGCTAGTTTACTCTCCAATCGACCTTACCCCCATTACTTTTTGCAAGTCATTCCACCTACCGCTCTCATACTTGCGCTACTTACCACCCGAGAGAAAAACACTTCTCCCAAAGCCCAGACTACTCAAATTGTTTTACTCGGCGGCAGTTTCGCTGTGCTGCTCACCGTGCTTGTCTTGCTGCGCGTTGGACTCTACCGCACCGGTGCTTACTATACCAATTGGTTTCGCTACCTGACCAAACAATACTCTAGACAAGAATACTTTCAGACGTTTGATGAGCTCATGACCGATAACTACGCTGCGGCAGAATTAATCGCCACGACTAGCAACAATCCCAGCTTGTTCATTTGGGGCACTGACCCCATGCTTTATGCACTGACAAAGATAGTGCCACCCACGCGCTTCACCGTTTCTTTCCATATCGCTGACCTGAACCTTTACGAACAAACCATGCAAGATGTTCGAGCGACCATGCCAGAATACATTGTGGTTATGAATAACGAAACGCGCGAGCTGCCAGGTCTCTACCCGCTACTCTTTGATCGCTACACGCTCAATACGCAGTATCAGCACTTTACGCTGTGGAAACGATTACCGCTCCCGTCAAGCCTGCTATACTAGCTCACTATGGCAGATTCGCAGTTGTCGGTTATTGACACTCTCCGGGAGTTTCGCACACCGTTTATTGTTAATGCTCTCATCATTATTGTTCAGGTGAGTCTTGCAGTCGTTGCCTATAAAACCGCCCAACCAGTCGTTCCGTTGTTCAACAACCAGCTCTTAGCCAGCAATACCTTGATGCCGAAAATCTGGCTCGCAGTGCTACCCGCACTTTCACTCTTCTTCAGTCTCTGCAGTCTGGCGCTGATACTTGTCTGTCGCTCGCTGGGAAAGACTGTCTTGAACTTATTTGCCTGGAGCAGTGGTACATTCAACGGAATTTTGCTGCTTGCCTTGGTACGAATTTATCTATTGGTTCAATAACCTATATGTCGCTCTTTTTTCTCAGTTTTTTACTTGCATTCTTCCTCGCTCCGCTTGTGATTGCCCTGTACAAGCGGCGTGGTTGGCTCGATGATCCGAGACAAAATGTGCATGCAAAAAAAACCCATCAAGTGGCTGTACCTCGAGGTGGTGGCTTGGTAGTTTTTTTTGCCATTCTGGTGTGTAGCCTGGTATTTTTGCAATCTGATCGATATTTGCTGGCTATTTTGGCTGGCGCAGGTATTTTAGCCGTAGTCGGATTTTTAGACGATATTTTTGATTTGCATCCCGTACCTCGCTTGATTGCCAACACTTTCGCTGCCCTGCTCGTCGTTGGTTCTGGGATCGGCATTGCGTATGTCAGCAATCCATTTGGACCGGGAGTGCTCCACCTCAATCAACCACAATTCTCATTTCTATTCCTTGGTGAAATGAGAAATATTTGGTTCGTAGCTGATTTATTCGCCGTGTTTTTTATTGTCTGGAATATAAACATTGTGAATTGGTCCAAAGGTGTCGATGGACAACTACCCGGGTTTACTGCAGCTGCACTGGTGTTCATTGGCTTATTGTCGCTCAAGTTTGGCGATGATCCAACCTCCTTCAACGCAACCAGACTTGCGTTCATTGTGGCGGGTGCATTTGCGGGGCTACTACCGTGGAATTGGTACCCGCAAAGAATTATGCCCGGGTATGGTGGCGGATCACTGGCGGGATTTTTCTTGGGTGTGCTTGCGATTCTCTCTGGAGCTAAACTTGCAACCACCCTGATGGTGCTAGCCATTCCTACCGCTGACGCAGTATTTACCATCGCTCGTCGGCTGCGAGCTGGCAAGTCACCATTTTGGGGGGACCGCGGTCACCTGCATCACAAACTATTTGATACGTTTGGCTGGAGCAGACAAAAAATTGCCATTTTTTATGGCACCACAAGCATTGCCCTTGGTGTACTCTCGCTCTATTTGAATACTGTAGGAAAGTTGATTACAATAGTAATTACCATGAGCCTTGTATTTGGTCTTTTATTGTGGGTAAAGATTAAAAAAAGTACTCAAAAAACTTGATGTATACCTCGTCACTCACGATCGCCTATCTGTTGCTGAAATCTGCTCGTCCCCGACAATGGGTAAAAAATTTATCGCTGTTTGCTGCACTAGTATTTTCTGGTTTTCTGTTCTACGACCCAGTCGATGGACCTGCCTATTTTTTGACTGTGTCGCTCGCGACACTGACATTTACCCTTGTCACTTCGGCTATTTACATCGCCAATGACATTACTGACCGTGCTGCCGACGCCCAACACCCATTTAAGTGTAAGCGACCGATTGCGTCCGGAGCGCTACCAACTGCCTCGGCAAAACTGGCAGTGGTTGTGCTGCTTTCTGCAGCTGGCATCTTGACACTTTACTTTTCTCTCTTTTTCAAACTCTTAATCCTCTTGTATATCCTATTACAAGTTGCTTACTCCAAAAAACTCAAACACATGCCAATTTTAGATGTCGCCTCAATCGCCCTAGGTTTTTTAATTCGCATCTACGCTGGCTCTGTCGTGGTTAATCTCCACATGAGCGTCTGGTTTTTACTGACGGTTATTTCTGCCTCGCTCTTTCTCGCGGTCGGCAAACGACAAAGTGAACGCACACTCTTGCTTGGTAGCTCTGATGCAACGGTAGGTGCGACCCGAAAAATTCTCAAGCGATATAGTGAGCGCTTGCTCGATCAATACACCGCTATGTTTGCCACTGCCACTTGGGTCACGTACGCAATTTTTACCTTTCAAAATGAAGTTGTGGTGCCACAGTCGGAATTTGCTACTTTGTTTCAACTCCTACCAAAAACCCTGCATACGCAGAAATGGCTTATGATTTCTGTCCCGTTCGTGATCTTTGGCGTAATGAGATACCTACAACTGGTGTACGAAAAAAATCAGGGTGAATCGCCAGAGCGGGTGCTATTCAACGATAAACCATTGCTCATTACAGTCTTCATGTTTGGTCTCAGTGTTATTTTCATTCTCTACTTACTTGCTTAAAACATGCAGCGTTTTGTAGACCGCTACTACAGTTCGCTTTTGTTGTTGCTGGTGGCGATAGCATTTTTGAGCCGAGTTTATCGCGTCTACATCCCAGAGAAATATATTTTTGATGAGGTATACCATGTCGTGACTGCCAAGCTCATTGCTCACAATGATCCGCGCGCCTATGAATGGTCGGCAAAATCAGATGAAGCAGACACTGCTATTGATTGGCTCCATCCACCCGGCGCAAAGTTGCTCCAAGCTGGTAGCATGGTGCTGTTTGGTGAAAATAGTTTTGCCTGGCGTTTAAGCTCGGTAGTATTTGGTACCTTAATTGTGCTCACCATAGCCTGGTTAGCCCAAGCACTTTTTTCTGATAAACGTCTTTCACTCCTGTCTGCACTGTTCGCCGCAAGTGATGGCTTGCTCTTGGTGCAATCACGCATTGCCATGAACGATATTCATGCGACGTTTTTTATGTTGCAAGCGCTCTTGTGGTACTGGCGATATCGACAGACTGAGTTGCACAAGTATTTTTTTGTGGCAGTGCTCATGGCTGGTTGTGCTGTTGCAAGCAAGTGGTCGGGGATATTTTCGATCGGCGTGATTGGTCTGTTTGAAATAGTTTGCTGGCAAAAACAGCATCCACTCAAACCGCAAATAGTTCGCCTGCTACAAAACGGTGTGTTGCTGCTGTTGTTTCCCAGTCTCATCTATTTGGGCAGCTATGGACAAATGTGGCTACAGGGAAAATCGTGGGACCATTTTGTTTCACTTCATAAACAAATCTGGGCCTACCAAACCACCCTCACCGCAACCCACCCCTATCAATCGGCGCCGTGGCAGTGGTTTCTCAACCTGCGTCCTGTGTGGATCTCCGTTGAGTATGGCAGCGATACACGAGCGGATATCTATGCCTTTGGTAACCCGGCGTTGTTTTTTTGGGGAGCGGTGGCTGTTGTACTCACTGTAATACTCAGTGTCAAACACTTGCGTCTTTGGCTAACCAAAAAAAAGTTGCCAAAATCAGCCTTGGCTATCTCATTCTTATTTTTCAGCTATCTGATGGTGTGGGTCCCCTGGACTTTGTCGCCCAGAGTAATGTTTTTTTATCACTACACACCCGCTGTTCCCTTGCTGTGTATTTTGCTCGCGTATTGGGTACTACTGATACCTAAGTTTCAGCGAGTCTTCGTTATATGTATTCTTGCCAGCGTTGTACTTGCCGCAGTTGTTTGGTATCCGCACTGGACACAACTGCCGGTTGCAAATGAGTTTGCCAACCAAGTGTACTTTTACTTTGAAACTTGGCGATAGCCAAGCCTATTCTAAAAACCGTAAGTCGCGGATTTCTTGCATGACTGTTCTGATTACTGCTTTGAGATCTTCAACTGCATCGTCACTGAGATCAAAAGTACGGGTACTAATTTTGCCGGTCTCGCGATGTGGTTCAACAAACTCAAACGTACCCTCAGTCACTGTCGGACGAAAGGTGGGATCAAGGTCGGCGAGTAATTTATAAAACAGCAATTGACGCTTGTAGGGACCACGGATACTTTCCGGCAGTGCTTGTTCTCTCTCAGATAATTCTGCAGCTTTAGTTGTCCCTTCGATGTCACCTATGCTGCGCTGCTTGCCAGTTTTATAATCGATAACTCGCACTAGATTCTGACGTTTGTCTACCCAATCCACCCGATCAATCCGACCGCTCAGTGCGATGTCATCGAGCATCGTGCTAGAAAAACCTGAGCCGAAAAAACGCTCGATAAACAACGGTTGAGCAACAAACCGAGTTGGTTCTTGAAAGTAGGTTTTGAGTAACATTTCTCCATACGCCACTCTGCGGCTAAACTCATCTTTGCTCAACAACTCGCGCTCAAGCGCACGGGTAAAAACCAGTCGAGTTGCAGCTTGACTCGGATGCTCGCTTTTTTCTAAAATCTCTCGAAAGACAAACTCAAGGGCTTTGTGCACGGCAGATCCAAAAGCCATATGTGGTGCTTTTGCTTGTGGCAAACGCAAGAGCACATCTCTAATAAATTCTTCAGGATCTCTCAAATACTTATTGAGCGCAGTAACGGATAGGCGAAAATCTGTCAGGAGAGCAGTAAAGAACTCCTTTTCGGTTGGGGAAAATGTACTTGCTAGTTTTGGCTGAACGGTAGATGCAAGAAACTGTTCCATTACGTGCTCATCCAGTTCATCGTCCGCTTTTGATGTAGAAAGTGGCTGCATCTCTGTAAGAAACTGCGTCGGTAGTTGAACCTTTTCTTTGCCTGATTGCAGGAGTGTTTGCGAGTAGGTAGCAACAAATAGTTTTTTGGCTCGAGTCAATGCGACATAATAAAGTCGACGCTCTTCAGCTCTTTGCTCGCTACTTTCTTCCACGTTGGTATACCGCAAAATTGCCTCAGGCAATACCAGTAGTCGCGGTTTACGCACATTGCCCCAAACACCATCTGCGCTGTGGACTACAAACACATACTCCCACTCGCGACCTTTGGCCTTGTGTGCGGTCGTGATCTCGATCGCTGCCGTCTGAGTAGTAAGGTATTCTGCATCCAATCGAATCTCACGCTCTTGCATAATCGAAACTGCACGCACAAACGCAGGTAATCCAAAGGTATGGTCGCTGTAACACAACTGCTTGATGCACTCGCTCAAGGCCTGAATCTCAGCTAAGTACGTAAATTTTTCTGGTTGCTGCAGTAGCCAAGGCAAGTAGCCTATTTCTGTCAAAAGGCTCGTAAACCAATCAGGAAACGGTTGTTGTCGTTCGGTCACGCCCCAGTCTTTTATTTTTGCCATAAAAGTAGCAATCGGCTCGAGCTCGGGTAAGGTGAGACCGGTTATCTTGACCAGCGTTTTCCATGGCTTGGCAAGCAACTCATAGATTGATACGCCTTCTTTACCTGCTTGGCGCGCAAGGGTCCAGAGTGAAAGTCGAGGCAAGTGCAACCAAGGTGCACTCAATACGGTGAATAATTCGTGTCCAGCACCGCCCGATCGCAGCTCGAGGAGTGTCTGCAAAAAAGTCAGCACGCCCAATATATGAGGTTTTTTTAATACACTCAACCCACCTGGCACACTACAAACAATTCCTTGCGTGAGCAGTATGCCTGCCACTGTGTGCACCTCGCGGTTTGTCCGACACAGCACGACAATCTCTTCTGGCGCTACTCCAGATTTTAGAAGCAGGCGTATCCGCTGAGTCAAAAAAGCATGCTCGAGCTGCTGACTTTGAGCAACGACAACACTAACTCCATTTTCTTCTTGTGACACTGCAGTCAACTGAGTTGTCAAACCCTCGCGCAGATGCAGAGGAAGTGAAACTGACAACTGCGTGTGTCTCGTGAGAGAAAAGGCAGCATCATAGATTGGTTGTGGACAGCGATAGCCGATTTTCAGTGTCACTACCTCTGCCTTCGGGTAGAGTTCTAAAAATCGATAGGTGTTCTCGAGAGATGCCCCCTGAAAACGATAAATTGCCTGGTGTGGATCGCCCACGACAAACACATTTGCCGACTCACTCCAAAAAGCTGCTAAATGCTCCACGAGCGAATTTTGGGCCGTGTTGGTATCCTGGTACTCATCGACGAGCAGATATAAAAACCGCTCTTGGCAAATACTCAAAAATTCAGGAAAGGTTGCAAATGCACGCACAACAAACAAGATCATGTCTTCGTAGTCGTAACGCAAACTGTCTCTCAGTGCTCGTTCATATGCTGCATATACTTCGAGCAACTCGCGATTTTTTTCTCGGTTACGGATAAACTTTGCTTGGGCTGTTTTATTGTCTGGCAAGTCAGCTGGAGCAAATGACTGGTCAATAATTGCCGCGTAACTTGTTGGCTCGATCCCTTCCCGCTTGAGATCACTAATCGCTCTCATGGCCGATGGCACGTAGAGCAGTGGCTGGTTGATCGGTTTGAGAACTTCTAATGGCATCGCTTCAAATAAGCTGTGCAAAATTTCGGAACGTTCGAGCTCTGTAATTGGCTCGCTTTCTTTGGCAATGGGAAAGTACTCTGGATACTCTTTAATCAGCGCCACACAAAATGCATGAAAAGTAGTGATACTCACCGCGTAACCTGCCGGACCTATCAGCGAAATGAGTCGTGCTCGCATCTCGCTGGCCGCTGCATCGGTAAACGTGAGTGCCAAAATGCTCGAAGTTGGTGTATCTGTCTGTTCCAAAATCCGGGCGATGCGCAGCGATAAGACTTGGGTTTTACCTGTGCCCGGACCAGCTAATACCATGACTGGTCCGTCAATCGTATCAACAGCCAACTTTTGGTCTGGATTTAACTGTTTATAGGCAGTAGCAAATGATCGTGGCATTTATTTTTCCAAACTTTGCCAAAGCGCAATTGAGCCAAAAGTTCTGTATGGCTGCCAAGGTGCAACAATTTTCTCAATCTGCTGTAAACTCGGAGCTGCTACAGCATAAAGTTTTATGATGCCTTTACGCAAACCTAAATCACCAAACGAAAAAACATTTTCCCGCCGCAAGGTAAACATAAGAAACATTTCTGCAGTCCAAGGTCCCACTCCTTTGACCTTTGTCAATGCTGCAACTACCGTATCATCTGCCAACGAGTCAAGGGCTGCAAAATCTATTTCCCTCTCCTCAAATTTGCACGCCAGATCTTTTACATACTTCACTTTTGCCCACGAAAGTCCGATGTCTCTAATTGATTGATCTGTTGCCTGCAGAATCTGTGAAGCAGCGTAGTTGTCACCAAAAAAACTGGTAAATTTATTATAAATGGCATCGGCTGCTTTACCAGAAAGCTGCTGACCAACAATTGCTCGACAGAGCGCGACAAAGTAGTCTGTACTGCTTGCGCGCTTTTTGACTTTGTTAAACCACTTGTCAAGATCGACTGCGAGCAATGCTTGATAAATAACTGGGTCAACGGATTTGAAGTGAGCGAAAATGTGGGTGTATTGGCGTGGTGTGGACACGAAGGTATGATAGCAGGATTATGCTTGGGATTTGAGTTCTTGTTGTAACCGACCAATTTGGCGTGCTGTGCGCTCCCCGTCCTGCTTGAATCTGTCTGCCAGTGGAGCCTCACTCGCAAACTCTGCCCGAGCGAGTTGGCGTCGTTTGGCAATGGCGGATTTTAGCCGAGCTTCGATAGCTTCTGCGCGTTGTTGACCAAAAGTAGTGGGGGCTTTGAGCGCACACATTATCTGTTTTCAATTAGAATGACGAAAACTACTTTAGTAAAAATTACTTTATGCATTTGAACTCATTCTAACAACAAACCTTAATCTCATTTTTGCTAAAACCGAAGCACATTAATTCTCTTTCAATAATTTGATGCAGGTTTCCATGCTCAAAATCATGGCGAGGAATCATAATAAATGGTCGTTGATTGTCTACAATTGGCACTTTGTTTGGATGTCTATACTTATAATGCCCGCCCCGACCAGTTCCCACATCTAAAATAAAACCAAGGCATTCGAGTACTGCGATTATCTCCTTTCTTTTTCTGGGGAGATTGCCCATAAAATTCTAGGCGAAAGCTAGTCCTTTGGGGTATACAAACTTTGTTTTTTTGCCTGGCTTTATGCTTCCTGGAAAAAAGTGGTTTTCCGTATTCCTTGCAATATACCTCGGCACATCAAAATAGGTGAAAATAGCATCATTTACTAAATCAATCGTTGTCTGGTCATCTCCAAGTGGAGCTATAACATATAGACCAGGATGTTTAGGAGAACTAATCAGTAGTGTTTTATTTCTCTTATCTATTTTTGTGTCAAAATCTATGCTGTGTGGCAAGGGAAAACTATATTTTGCACGCAAAACTTTATATTGAACGTACTGCACAAATTCTGCCAGGTATTCTTGAATAGCAATAAACATGGGTAGATTGTAACAAATCAGGATCAAATTTTATATGGGATTGATTGGATAATACGAAAAATGCCCTCGGTATGCCAGCAATTCATTTTTTGCTTTCCTCCAAGTGTCTCTATCTCTAGTAAAAGGGAGGGTACAAACCGTACCCCCCCCTGATCGATGAGGTTTGCCAACTCAGTATCGCGTTGCTTCAATTTTTTGTAGTACTGCACTGGATCTACCAAATCTGTATGTGTAGAAGCCGGAATTTACCTACCCGCCAAATACCGATCTAGTAAATACAAACCAGCCAACGTCCAATTATCGCAAATTTCACCCGAGCTAATAAGCTCATCAATTTCTGCTCGAGTAAAAGCTTGCTTTTCAAGTTTCTCATGTTCTACATGTTCTACATGAGCTTCTGGGTCAATCGCAGACAAACCTCTGGCAATAAATAGGTGATACGACTGCTCCAAACCACCTGGATCGGGATGAAACTCACCCACATCTAGCAACTCTCGCGCAGTCATTTGTAGTTCTTCTTGCAATCCACGAGCAGCAGTCTGCTCCCAACTTTCTCCCGTGATCGTGCCCTCCACAGGAAGTTGCCAAATAATTTTCTTAATTGGATGCCGATACTATCGCACCAACCAAATTGAGCCATCATCTTCCATTGGGACAATGACAGGACCGGAATCTACTCGCCTCGTATAGGTATACGTAGTTGGCTTATCACCCACAACGCAGGTGTCTTCGACCAGCTCAATCCAGGGGGTTTTGTGAATAATTTTGGTGCTGGTGATTGTCCAGGGGGATAGCATTATTGCAACTTATTAATGAAACAGCCACTTAGAGTTTCCCCTCATCCGCATCAGAGGGCGGTTCAATACCTAAAAATTCCCTATATATTCTATCTTTATATTCCTTTCCAATCTCATTGACGGCATCAATAAACGCCTTATAAGTTCCAAGACCACCAATTTTTTCCCAAAATTCATTTCCTATCAAAACAACTTTATCGTTTTTCATGTCAAACCATCGTGCAGGGAACGCCCAAGAGTAATTTTCTCGTTTTCCGAAAGGATTGTACGGCAAGGCATAATAAGCACCGTCCACTTGGCACGGCTCCATGCTGTAGAGTTTAAGGATTTTTTCCTTGCTAACTTTTGTTTGGTCGCTATTTGGTAGCGGTGCCTTCAATTCGAAAGTGTATTTTTTCTTGTTTTTCTTATCTTCTGCATACACATCGCAAATGACGATAACGGGAATAATCTTTACGCTTTTTCCTTCCAAAATATACCTCAATTCATTATCCCAATTCGGTCTAATTCGCTTCTTACCTTTTTCAGAATGCTCAAGATTGTTCAGTACTTCTTGAATCCTGCGTAATCTCTCGGCATTTATTTTACCTTTTATAGTATGCCCCTTTACTCCGTAACCTAGACCTTTATTAGCAGCAACGATAGCCAGTTTTTCCCAAACATCTCCGAATGGAGTAACAAAACGTCGCTCAAAATGCGACCCCTTAAATATCTCGTCCGGTACCAAAGCCGCATAAAGAGGCCTCTTTGCTTTATGTTCTTCTTTAACAAAGGGGTCTTCAACCAAAACCTTATTCATAACCCTTTCCATCATCAGTTTAATGACAGATTGAATTGCTTCTTTCATTTCTTGTTCTTTTGTTATATTTTTTGCCATATTAAAATGCTTTCATAAAAAGGGGTGTCCCTTCGGCCAGTTCTTCTATTTACATGCCGATCAACTTTGCCAATTGATTTAAAACCCACGGCTTCTGGTTTGTATAAACCATATTTATCACTTACCACTATTAAGGCGAGTCCGTCCTTTGTCATATATTCTCTTGTGTGTGATAACACGGCATTTATTCCGTCAATGTAATCCTTTTTTGCTTTTTCTGATTGGCCATTTTTTGCTGGACCTATCTCTTTTGTTTCGTTATTTTGTAGTTTTAAAAGTTCGTAAGCATATTTATGTTGTTCGTGATAATCAATCAAACCAATGTAGGGGGGAGAAGTAAAAACCATATCAATGCCCTTGGGCAATTCAACAATTCTAGAATCAGCATGATTTACAGTAACTTTTGCTCCTGTTTTAATTTTGGAAAATTCTTTTACTCTTTCCAAAGTATCTATAGTATATCGTGATAAAAATTTATATGCCTCGTCAACTGGAGTACAAACCCTACTGTGCTTGAAACACTGGTAAGGTTTAGTTTGTGGCACTTTTGGAAAATCCAAATCGTAATGTGTGACAAGTCGGGCAGAGCGGGCAGAGCGAGAAAGCACAATTTTTAATAAATCTTGATAAGTATAATCTTTTATCAATCTTAAAAAACATAAAAGCTCTTTTTGCGTGTTCGGAGCAAACCAACTATTTATATACTCATTTTTTGTTGCGAACAATTTATTTACCTTTTCGTCTTTTGAAAATTTGCTTTTGTAAACATATAATCTTTTCAATATGTCCTTAATTTCTTTTTCCAAAAGTTTAACATCATATTCCGCCGTTTTAACTTTTGACAGTAAGGTATTAAAAATAGAAATGTCCGTACCAATTGAATCAATACCTAAAACATTTGCCTCGACTAAGGTTGTGCCAGAACCACAAAACGGATCATAAACTAATTTAGGTTGATATTTTCTCAAAAAAATTTCTACAAGCTGTGGAATAAATTTGCCCATATAGGGGTGCAAACGATGAACATGCTTTGTCCTTTCCATTTCTGGCAAATCTCGTTCTCGCCAGTTCAAATTTAGATCATCAAGCTTTGTATTCAAATTAACACTAGCAAAATTGACTAATGGCGTTTGATTATATTGTTTAGAAATTTTTTGAGCTACCGTGTTATCGTACATAATTTTATTTTATCAAATCCTCAATTTTCAAAACGTCTAACTTTGTCGCAATTACTGAACGCAGTGCGAACCTTTTTTGAACGGAGCGGAGCCGCTCCCACCCCAGCCGCGCCTTCGGCGC
>Ga0209542_10002408_pt1 | contig 41836 bp, 33 predicted proteins | sample RifCSPhighO2_01_FD_184028 | JGI IMG/M metagenome (GOLD analysis project Ga0209542, IMG submission 184028) | Soil microbial communities from Rifle, Colorado - Rifle CSP2_plank highO2_0.1 (SPAdes) (version 2) | ecosystem: Environmental > Terrestrial > Deep subsurface > Rock core/Sediment ... | reverse complement strand
TATGCCACAATATGAATTGATGTACATTTTGTCTTCTAATGTACCGGACAATGAGGAGCCGGCTCTTTCTGATACAATAAAAAAGTTTATTATTGATCAAGGCGCGGAAATTACCAAGGAAGAAAAACTGGGTAAAAAACGCCTTGCTTATCCTATCAAAAAAACCAGAAATGGTTTTTATGTGCTCTTTGAATTCAAAGCAGAAAGCGATAAGCTGGCAGAAATCGAACACAAGGTTCGAGTTACCCAAGGAGTCATTCGGTATCTGATTATCAACCTGGATGAACAACTGGCGCGTATGGAAAAGGATCGAGAAGAAAGAAAGACCTTCAAGCCAAAACCGATAATGCAGATGCAGACCGAAAAGAAAACTCCGGTCAAAAGAGCGCATAAACCGGAAATTACCATAGATCTAGACAAACAGATTGAACAAGCCCTGGAAGAAGACCTAACCAAGAAATCGTAGAATCACATTAAACAATTAACATTTGACAATTGACGTCACATGTCAAAGGTCAAAAGTCTAATGTAAATATATGGACGTAAATAAAGTAATAATCGTCGGACGACTCACGCGCGACCCTGAAATTCGCACTACACCCCAGGGTGTCTCTGTTACCAATTTTGGCGTTGCGACTAATTTTGTATACAAAAATCAAGAAGGGCAAAAAACGGAACAAGTTGAATTTCACAATGTGGTTGCCTGGAGAAAGCTGGCGGAAATTGTTGGCCAGTATATGAAGAAAGGGCGAAGAGTTATGGTTGAAGGCAGACTGCAAACCAGAAACTGGGAAGCCAATGACGGCACAAAAAGACAAAGAACAGAAATTGTCGCGGACAACGTTATCTTCCTGGATGGCCGATCTGGCGAGGAAGGTGGCGCAGCTCCCTCACAAAACGATGAACCTCCTATGCCCGAAGAACAAGACTCTAGTCCGGCAGTGAGCAGACCAGCTACCAAAAAACCTTCCGATGACGAGATCTCTGTGGAAGATATCCCATTCTAACACTTAACCATTAACACTTGACAATTGACTGTTAAATGTCAAAGGTCAGATGTTAAATATAAATAATGAACATCAACCCCCAACCAAAACCTTGCCACTTTTGTCAGAATAAAATTTCGGCCGTTGACTACAAAAATATTCAACTGGTCAAACGTTTTATGTCTCCTCATGCCAAAATCATGAGCCGGAGACGTACCGGAAGCTGTGCCAAACACCAACGCATGATCTCACAAGTCCTAAAAAGAGCGCGCCATATGGCCTTGTTGCCATTTGTCGCCCCTTAATCAATACAATTGACCATTGACATTTAACAGTTGACTGTTAAATGTTGAGGGTTTGAAGTCAAATGTAAACAATGGATTTTTCCGACCTAAAAACACCCGGCGTTATAGTTATGTATCAGGGCCAGCCACACGAAGTGGTCTGGTCTAGTTTTGTGCGCAAGCAGCAACGCAAACCGGTGATTCAAACAAAAATGAGAAACCTCATGTCGGGAAAAATTTTGGAATATTCTTTTAAGGCCGGAGAGTCGATTGAGGGTGCTGATATTTTTAAACAAAAAGCTCAATACCTTTACACTGACGAATCTGGCGCAAATTTTATGAATAATGAAACCTTTGAAACTCTGACCTTACCGAAAAACGTTGCTGGGGATAAAATTGGATATCTCAAAGAAGGGCAAGAAGTTACCCTGATGTACTTCGAAGAGAATCCTATCAATGTCGAGTTACCAGCCAAGGTAGATCTAAAAGTAGTCGACGCCCCTCCGGGGACAAAAGGCAACACTTCCTCTGGTGGCAACAAACCGGCAACCCTGGAAACCGGCCTCGTGGTTCAGGTGCCTTTATTTATCAATATTGGCGATGTTATTCGCGTTAATACACAGACCGGTGACTATACCGAAAGGGTAAGTAAATGACCCGCCGGAGGCGGGTCATCCTGAGCGGAGGTGATAGCCGGAGTCGAAGGATCTCCAAGACATATGCCCTTAAACGGGTGTTTTTTTATTGTGCGATTTTTCTGCTATTATACTTATACTCTACTTCTTTAACTCTCCCCTTAAGATAAGGCCCGCTCCGACTCGGAGACGAGGCGAGGGAGGTCGGGAGGATTGAAGATGTTTCGACCTCTCCCTAAATCCCTCCCCACGCCTGGGGAGGGAAATAACAATTCTATGTCAAAAAAATCTTTCACAAAACATGACAAACCCCAAGGTCCGCTTGCCGATAGAATGCGCCCGAGGACTCTGGATGAAATGGTCGGCCAGGAACATTTGGTTGGGAAAAGCGGAATTTTGCGCACAATGCTTTTAACAGATCGCATGTCTTCCGTGGTTTTTTGGGGGCCTCCGGGCGTAGGCAAAACCACCATGGCGCGGCTGATTGCCGAATATACAAAATCTCGATTCATAAAATTTTCCGCGGTGACGGCAACTCTTGATGACATAAGAAGAGAAGTTAGAAGCGCGAGCGAACTTTTTTCCGCGTTCAAACAACGCACAATTCTGTTTGTAGACGAAATCCATAGATTCAACAAGCTCCAGCAAGACGCTTTTCTGCCCTCGGTGGAAGACGGAACCATTATTCTCATCGGCGCGACCACAGAAAATCCATCGTTTGAAATAAATTCGGCTCTTCTTTCACGTAGTAAAGTTTTTGTCCTAAATGAAATAAGCGAGTCAGACTTAAAAAAACTCATCCATCGCGCGCTTGCCGACAAAGAACGAGGCCTTGGCGAGCTGGGTCTGGGGCTCGAGACGGAAGCCGAACGAATGATTATTTCTGCTTCCAATGGAGATTCTCGGATCGCTCTTAATATCCTTGAGGACGCTGCGAGCTTAGCTCAAGAAAAAATTTCCAAAGAACTCATAGACCAACTACTGCAACACCAGGTTCTTCGTTACGACAAAAAAGGAGACGAGCACTACAATACGATTTCCGCTTTTATCAAATCCTTACGCGGATCAGACCCTAATGCTTCGCTTTATTATCTTGCCCGTATGATCAACGCGGGAGAAGACCCTTTATTCATCGCGAGGCGGTTGGTGGTACTGGCAAGCGAGGATGTTGGTATGGCCGACCCTCATGCCCTCCCCATGGCTATCGCCACCATGCAGGCAGTGGACTTTGTCGGATTGCCGGAAGCGCGAATCAATCTCGCGCATTGCGCAGTTTATCTGGCGCTGGCAAAAAAATCGAACGCTTCCTATATTGGATTTAACAACGCCATGTCAGATGTAGAGGACACTTTGAATGAACCAATCCCCAAACATATGCTTAATGCGCCTACAGGCCTTATGAAAAAACTAGGATATGGGAAAGGCTACAAATACGCTCATGACTTTACAGAGGAAGATCTAAAAAATGAACGATACCTGCCGGACAGATTAAAGGATAAAAAATATTACGATACCGACCGACTGTAAGCTTGACCAACTGCGATCTCATATGTTAACATTACAGAAATAATTGGCAGGAATAATTCACTACTGCTTATTTGCACTCCTGCTTTGATTAATCTGAATCATTGATTTTTCTTTTTCAGTCTTTGCAGTAATGCGAATGACACGAATAAAAGAAAATTAGGAAAACGAATGGCTGAAAATATTTCATTTGGGCTTACATTTGACGACGTGCTCTTAGAGCCTCGTGAATCACGAGTGCATCCCCGCACGGCCAGTCTTGAAACAAAACTCACAAAAAAAATAAAATTGAAAATTCCGATCTTGGCCGCGGCTATGGATACTCTTTCCGAAACCGAGATGGCTATTGCTTTGGGCCGACTGGGCGGACTGGCTGTCCTGCACCGAAATTGTACTGCCAAGGAAGAGGTCGCCATGGTCAAAGCGGTGAAAGCCGAGGGGCTGATCTGTGGCGCGGCCTGTGGTCCACACGATATTGACCGGGCGCGGGCGCTAGACGCGGCCGGCGCTGACGTGATTTTTATTGATTGCGCTCATGCCCACAATATGGAAGTGGTAAAAAATTCCCAAATTATCAAAAATTCAGTAAAAGCAGAGGTTGTGGTTGGCAATATCGCAACCAAGGAAGCGGCGAAGGAAATAGTAAAATTTGCCGACGGGATCAAGGTTGGGGTGGGTCCGGGATCTATTTGCACAACTCGCATAGTAACAGGTGTTGGGGTACCACAAATTACAGCCATACAAAACGTGGTTTCTGTTGCCAAAAAAAATGGCGTTCCGGTTATAGCTGATGGCGGTACTAAATATTCCGGAGATGTGGTAAAAGCTCTGGCCGCCGGCGCCGATTGTGTCATGTTGGGATCCATGCTGGCCGGCACCAAAGAGTCTCCTGGTGAAGTCATCAAAATCGAAGGTCGCCTGGTAAAAGTCTTCCGAGGGATGGGCAGTATTGGCGCGATGAAAAAAGGTCAATCGGCGGATAGATACTTCCAGAACAGCTCGCAAAAACTCGTGCCGGAAGGCATTGAAGGTCTGGTACGATACAAAGGCGCGCTGGAAGAGGTAATTTACCAAATCTTGGGCGGAATTCGCTCTGGTATGGGTTATATTGGAGCGCAAACCATTGAAGATATTCCCAAGCAAGCAAAATTTATGATGATCACTTCTGCCGGACTAAATGAATCTCACCCACATTCCGTGATCAAAGACAAAGAATCCCCGAATTATTAACAGGACAGACACTTTCACATCTTTTCGCGCGCTTACTCTGATTAATCCGAATCGTAATTTTTTCTTTTTTCGCAAAAGCAGTAACTCGAATGATGCTAATGAAATCCTTTCCCGTTTTTGCAAAGAAAGAAAAAGATAGTTCTATTCGGAACATTCGGATGTATTAGAATTAAATTAGGATCGCTTATGATTAACGTTTTGGATTTTGGTTCACAATATTCCCACCTGATTGTAAGAAGAATCCGCGAGCTGGGAGTACACGCCGAGCTGGTACCCCACAACACTCCGCTCGCTCAACTAAAAAAATCTGATGGTATCATCCTGTCCGGTGGTCCACAGAATCTCTCGGACAAATCCGCTTTGCGCGTAAATCGCGCAATTTTTAATTTAGGCGTACCGATCCTCGGGATCTGCTACGGACTCCAGCTCATCGCCTATGAACTCGGTGGAATGGTCCGAGCCTCCGGCAAGCGGGAATACGGGCCGACTGACGTGACCCTCACAAAAACCACCGGCATCTTTGCGGGACTTGCTCCGGCACAAAAAACCTGGATGTCCCATGGTGATCAAGTCGTTCGTCTACCCAAGGGCTTTATCCAGACGGCCAAATCCAAAAATTGCCTCAATGTTGCCATTGCTCACCAGAGTAAGGCTATCTACGGGATTCAGTTCCACCCCGAGGTCGCGCATACGACAAACGGACAGAAAATTTTGAGAAAATTTGTAAGTATCACCAAGGCCAAAAAGTCCTGGTCTATGAAAGGGTTTGTGAAAAATTCGATCGAGCAAATCAAAAAACAAGTTGGCCTTGATCAGGTAATTTGCGCGCTTTCCGGAGGAGTAGACTCTGCGGTCGCCGCCACCTTGGTACACAAGGCTATTGGCAATAATCTAACTTGTCTATACGTAGATACCGGCCTGATGAGACAGGGGGAAACTACCCAAATCATCAAAACCTTCCGAGACCACAAAAAAATCAAGCTGAAAGTTATCAAAGCCGAGAATGAATTCCTAAAAGCTTTGGCAGGGGTGACTGATCCGGAAAAGAAACGAAAAACTATTGGCGAGCTGTTTATCCGAATTTTTGAAAGAGAGGCAAGAAAAATTTACCCCTCTCCCGGCCTTCGGCTACCCTCTCCCGCAAGGAGAGAGGGAAATAACGTGACGAGTACAAAATGGCTGGTCCAGGGAACGCTCTATACCGACGCGATCAGCTCCGGAGTGAGTATTGGAAAAACAGCGGCCGTAATAAAATCTCATCATAATGTCGGTGGTCTGCCAAAAAAACTTGGTTTCAAACTCATAGAACCTTTGCGCGAACTGTACAAAGACGAGGTGAGAAAAGTCGGTAAAATCTTGGGCCTGCCGGAGGAAATTACCCAAAGACAGCCTTTCCCTGGCCCGGGTCTGGCCGTCAGGATTATTGGCGCGGTCACCAAAGAAAAACTAGATCTACTGCGTTCGGCAGACGCGATCGTCCGAGAAGAAATCAAAAATGCCAAACTTCCTACTATCCAGCAATACTTTGCCGTCCTACCCGATATTCGTTCTGTCGGCGTGCAAGGTGACGCGCGCACCTATGGCCATCCTATAATAGTTCGCGCCATAGACACGGCTGATTATATGACCGCGCATTGGTCAAAAATCCCCTACAACGTACTTGAAAAAATTTCCGTCCGCATTACCAATGAAGTCAAAGGCATCAATCGCGTGGCGTACGATATAACCAGCAAACCTCCGGGTACTGTAGAGTGGGAATAGTATGGCAACAAAGTATATATTTCCAGCCCAAGGCCGGTGTGCCAAGGGAATCAAAATATATACTTTTTTTTGGCAAAAAAACCCAAATCATTTCCACAGTTTTTCAAATAACGCATAGTATCACGATCGTGATATAATGCGTTATTTTTTAAAGATGAATAAAAATTTCATTTCGTTTGCGTCTACGTAGAGATTTCTACAAAGGTGACAAGAATTAAAAAAGGGTATGTGATTTTTTTTTGACAAAAAAACTGACCAATTACGCTTCCCAGCGTTACTGGTCAGAACTACAGATCTGGACCACCCCCTCTCAGCAGGCACAACAAATAATGCTCGCGAGACGCTTCATGGTCCTCCTTTCCTGATTGAGAACAACTCTATTATAGCATGCTTGCGATCAAGGGGCATCCTTGCATTATGCAAGGATGCCCCTTGATAATTTTCAAAAAACTATAGGAATTTCTTCAGGTTAAATTCTGGATCTGTAAGTTCTTCCAATCTATTTGAGACATCAACCTTTTTTTCTATTAGACTCCTTATCGCGCCCATCTCCGGGGTTTTATTGATTAAAATCGCGCCGATTATTTTACCTAGTTTAAGAAATATTTGAGCATGCGAGTCTTTTTTTCCTCCCCTGCTCACCATTTGCTTATTCTCACCCAGACTTGTATCCCCTACAAAAGCAATGGTAATATCCAGTCCTTGCGTAGTATAAAAAGACACGAAGCGGAATTCTTCCCTCTTACCACACATATTTTGCCCGGCAAGCCTTCCTTGTTGTTGCGCATTCACCCAGTTCCCCAACTGCACGGATTCGCCTAGAATGACATCCATGTATTCTGCCGCGTCCCCCGCCGTCCATACGTCTGGCAGGTTGGTCTCCAGGTGCTGGTTGGCCAGGATCCCTCGGCTAACTACCATACCAGTGGATTTCAGCCATTCGTGGTCCGAATACCCGCCGATACCGAAAATCACCATATCACATTCCACTTCCCGGCCGTCTGTGAGCGTCAAAGCTGTGACTCTTTCGTTGCCTTTGACTTCCGCTACTTCCGCTTCCAGAATTACTTCTATGCCGTGCTTACGCATAGCTGTTTCCACAATCTCTCCGGCAGCCGTCTCAAACCGGGGATGCCAGAAATGTTTTTCTCGGATAATTATCGTCGTTTCTTTACCCGCCAGCTTCAGCATGTCACTCATCTCAAACCCTATGAATCCTCCGCCTACCACGGCGGCTTTTTTGGATTCTTTTAACGCCAAAATAATATTTTTCGCGTCATCGAGCGTGCGTAAATAATACACACCCAACTTCGAGATGCCCGGAAGGTCCACTGTCCTGGCTCTCGTGCCTTCTGCTAGGAGTAATTTTTTATAGTCAATTTCTTGGCCGTCTCCAAGGACCACTTTCTTTTTGCCGGCATCCATATTAACAGCTTTCTTTCCGGCAAGCAGAGTGATTCTATTTTGGGCGTACCATTCATCCTGTCGCAACCAAATACTGTCAAAAGGCACCACTTCCAGAAAAAAATTCGGCTTGGAAAGCAAAATACGAGAATACAGATTGTAAGGCTCGTCGCTTACAATCCCAATCGTTCCCTTGTCATCATTTTTTCTGATGGTTTCAGCCGCGGTTGTGCCGGCGATACCCCCGCCGATTATTAGATAATCAAAAGTCATAAAGTATTTCTCTCCCCTTAAGGCCTGTGGTGAGCTCGTCGAATCCATAAGGGGAGACTAAGAGGGGTTATGAAGTAATTTTACTTCATGACTCACCCTAACCCTCTCCCCGCCTTGCCGGCGAGGCAGGTTATCTTAAGAGAGGGAATAATTAATCTTAATAAAATTATAACACAAAAGACTCCGATGAACGGAATCTTTATTTAAAAAACATCGATTTAAAATGTTAGAGACTATTTCTCCTGCTCCGCCAGCCACTTCTCTGCATCTATCGCCGCCATACAGCCCATGCCGGCGGCGGTGACCGCCTGGCGGTAGCGAAAATCATTAACGTCGCCAGACGTGAACACCCCTTCAACTGACGTAAGGGTGTTGTCGTGGACCTTGATATATCCTTTAACGTCTAATTCTATGTGTCCTTTGTAGATCTCGGTGTTGGGCTTGTGGCCTATGGCCAAAAATAAACCTTCGGTCGTGAAATCCTTTTCTTCTCCGCTTTGAGTATTTTTAAACCGCACACCTTCTACTTTATCTTTACCCAAGACATCCACAATTTCCGTATGAGTAAGTAATTCTATCTTGGGATGATCTTTGGCCCGGTTCAGCATAATTTTTGACGCCCGAAAAGCGTCGCTTCTGTGCGCTATCGTGACCTTGGTTGCAAACTTGGTAAGAAACAACGCTTCTTCCATGGCAGAGTCTCCCCCGCCCACCACCACGACTTCCTTGCCTTTGAAAAAAAATCCGTCACAGGTGGCGCAAGCCGAGACCCCCTTGCCTCGTAGTCGCTTCTCATTTTCAAGTCCCAGCCATTTGGCATCAGCGCCACTGGCGATGATTATTGCTTTGCTTTCGTAAGTTGCCTTTTCGGTGGTCACTGAAAATGGCTTTTTGCCAAAATCCACCGCCGATACGGTTTCATTAACAAGCTTCGCGCCAAAACGCGTTGACTGCTTGAGCATCTTGTCCATCAGTTCCGGTCCCATTATGCCTTCCTCAAATCCCGGATAATTCTCCACGTCCGAGGTGTTTACCAGCTGTCCGCCCGGAGTCAGCCCGGCAATAATCAGGGTCGCAAGCTCGGCGCGGGAGGCGTAGAGAGCGGCGGTTAGACCGGCGGGACCAGAGCCGATTATTATTACGTCGTACATAAGTTAGTATCTAGAATCAAGAATTAAAAAATTATGCGAGTACTAAATATATCATACTCATAGCTTGTTATCAATGCATGGTATTCCACAAATACTATAATCTCTTTGCCTTTCTGATTTCTTCCAATAAATGCTCCAGGCTTTCTACCTTCAAGTCATACTCGTCCTCCCGGCCCTCGCCATGAAGTACCGCGAGATCGGCCGCGTCAAAGGCTGGTTTGTGGTGATGCTTCTTGCCGAGCTTGGCTACATATCTTTCTTCCCGAAGCAATTTTGCGATCTCTTGTGGCTTTTCGTCCGCGGAAATGCCCCCGATCACTCGCTCTATACCCAGCTTGTCTGCCAGGGCCAGCGCCGTTTCCCGGTGGTCCGCGGTCATTAGCGCCACGGAGATACCTAAGCTATGCAGGGCCTTGACCGCTTTTTTTATCTTCTCGTCATGCTCATCGTGAAGAATTATCAAACCGACAAAATTACCGTCTATGGCCACGAACAAAACCATATTTCCGGCGGCTAGATATTCGCCGGATTTCTGCTGGAGCGCGTCGATTTGCACAAGTTTTTTTTCCATCAACGCTCGGTTGCCGACATGGATTTTCTGTTTTCCCAAATAGCCTTCTATCCCCATACCTGGGATGTAAATAGAATTTCTAGGCTGTGACAGGTCTAGTCCCCAGGCCTGGGCCTCTCTAACGATTGCCCCGGCAATAGGATGAGTGGCGCCCTGCTCTATCGAACCCGCGACCCGCAGCAAAAAATCTTCCCTGATTGGAACAAAAGGCGAGGGTATGACCTTTACGACCTTCGGCGTGCCAAGGGTGGCAACACCGGTTCTAGCTATAACCAAATAATAAAGATTTGCCAGCTTGTTTTGGTTTTCCAAATCCGTAAAATTAGATTTCTTTCCAAAAAAACTTTTCAGTTTTTGCTTTGTATTCTGAAGCATACTGTGAACTTTTTTCTCCCGGATGGGAGAAGGATGATGAATTTATCGCTAAATTTTTTCTATCATAGGACTTGCGCATTTGGCCAAGTTCAAGGCATTTTCCGAGGATTGGCCGAAGGTGTAGTGAAGCTACGTCGAGGCCAACCGCAGGAAAATAACGCAGAAATTGGCCAAACCCTCGCGGCGATGCCGCCCCAAGGCCGGATCCGCCTTAGGCGGACCGGCCGAGGCGGCTAGTGCGTAAGTCCTATAACAAATCAAATACAGTATAAATAAACCCTAATGAAAATACTATGATTAGTAAATAGCCAAATAACTTTTTATGATGTAGGATAAATTCCGGTTTCCGATCGCCAAGTTTTTTTGCCTTCCACCAGGTCACAATAATCAAAACGCCCATTATTCCTCCGAATAATGACCCGACCAGAGACAAAATGGTCGTAAAATTGGTGAGGCCGAGTAGTAGTAGAATAAATGGTACAGACATCGTAAGTCCCCAAGCTAAGTTCTTGTTTACCTTAAGATCATAGTGGTAGGTTTCCTTCATGGCCAGGCCCATACCCAAAAAAGCTGTGGTCATCGTGATCACCGCCAAAATATTGCCTACGATCTCCACATTCCTGCCCAGCGCCTGCCCGAGACCGATAGTCGCGACTGGGCTGGTGTCGACTCCATTGACCCCCACTACCGCGACCGTGAACAGCACATAGATGATCATCGGAATAAAAACGGCGATAAATACTGCCTTGGGAAGCTGTTTTTCTTTCCGGGTCAATATGGCTCTCATTTCAGGAACAGCGGAAACACCCAAAAAAGAAAAAAGGATCACGCCATAAGCGGGAAGGATGCCGGCAAGATTGAAATGGGATAAATTCTGATACTGAATTGAATTGGCGCTAAGCAATCCTATCAAAATAACCACTAGCGCCATAAAAAGAATTAGAAACAAATCCACTAATTCTATAGTCTTGAGTCCTCGAAAAACAAACACCGCGGTAACTGCGAAAAAAAGCACGCTGTAGATAATTGGCGGGCCGCCAAAAATCGCCGACAAAACCTGCCCTTCTCCTACCAGATAACTTAGAAGAGCGCCATAACCTCCGGACAACAGCACTATAAAAGTGAATTTACGCCACTTGGGACCAAGATATTGGGAAATATAGCCGGGGATCTGGTGCTTGGTTTTTGTTCGAAGGGTAATCTCTGTGACCACCAAAAACAAAATCATCGCCAGCAGACCAATGCCGATAATCAGCAATAATCCGAGAATCAGTCCAACCCGCGCCACTACAAAAGGGATGCCAAGAAATCCGGCACCGACTACTGTGCCCACCAGAAGCGCCACAGCTTCCACAAATTGTAAGGATTTTGTTTCTATATTTTTCATCTCCATATCTCTTCTGTATTCTACCACAAAACAAAAACAGCATACATTCGAGCTGTTGATGGTAGCAATCTTCTGAACGGGTGCCTGCCCGCCATCGCTTGCGCTCAAGCGACCGCAGACGGAGAAAACTTTATCTATTGAAGTTGAACTTCAATAGATTTCAAAAATTCTGGTAGTCCCACCGGGATTTGAACCCGGGTTACTAGGATGAAAACCTAGCGTCCTGGACCAGGCTAGACGATGGGACCCTACCTCGCTTTGGTTTACACCAAAGCTTCGAAGGGCAAGAGATTATTGATTCATAGTATCTTGTCCTACCGAAGCTCGAGCGCAAGCGAGAGCGAAGGAGGAGACGATGGGACCGCGTTACACTTTAGTCTTAGTTAAAGCTCCGAGAAGTAAAAAAATTGCTGAATTACAGTATCTTGTCCTTCCGAAGCTCGATCCGCCCAAGGCGGAGAGAGCGAAGGAGGAGACGATGGGACCCTGCTCTGCGCTTTGGTTTACACCAAAGCTTCGAAGACAATGTGACTATGAGGAAAATAATAGCATAAAAATCAAAAAAAAAGAAGCCCGACCGTAAAGATCAAAGCTTAAAGAAAAGTTAATCGAGTATGAGTGAAGCGATGTTATTGAGAGAAACTTTCGACCGCCACGGTTTCATCGTTAAAGATTTGAAAGACTCCGTAAAGCCTCATGACCTGAAGAAGATCTGAAACCTTCTTCTGCAGATTGAGGAGTACAAGCTTAGCTCCCTGGTTCTGAGCAGACGTGGTGCAGGACACTAACACCCCAAGCCCCGAGCTGTCTATGTACGGGACTTCAGCCAGATTGAAAACGATTTTCCTAGTCCCAGCACCCACAATTTCTTTGATTCTAACACGAAGATAATCATCGTCCCCGTTTAGAGTGATAGTTCCACGACAGTCAAGAACCATGACTTCTCCAACCAGTCGTTCGGTTATTGTCAACATATTTTCCTCCTTGTTGTTCCAATCGATATCCAAGTCTAACAAATCCAGAAGAAAAAAACAACCCTATTTCAAGGTTGTTATGATCCTCTTCAGTTCCCCCTCGCAAGTGGAAAATAATCTTTGCCTTACAGCCAGTCTTTTTTGGAAAAGTATGCATACAAACCCAAAACCGAAACAAGCATCAGCGCCATTATCATAATGGATCCCAGTTTGGTTGTGGCAAAGGGCAGCCAGGCCACGTTCATGCCATAGACCCCCGCGATCAAGGTCGGCACCAGGATGATAGCCGCCCAAGAGGTCAGTCTTTTCATTACTACGTTCAGGTTGTTGGATACATTAGACAGATGGACATCAAGCGTGGAAGAAAGCACTTCTCTGTAAAGCGTGGATAAGTCTTCCAGCTGTTCAATGTCTTCATAAAGGGTGCTGAATTTCAGGCCTTGCTCACGGCTTAAAAATTTACCCTGTCCTTTTGATATCGCCGAGACAACTTCCTGATTGGCAAAAAGCGCCCTGACAAAGTAAACAATAGTTTTTCGCGCGCGAAAAATTTTCTCGGTTATATCCCGCCTGTAGTGCCCATCCATAACTACTGACTCTACCTTTTCGACCTCTTCGTTGAGTTGGTCAAGAATCTGTCTATAAGTATCTATGACATCATCTAGAACCATATACAAAAGCTTGGTTGGACCGTCCTGAAAAATACGTTCGGCTTGGGATGATGACAAAGAATCGATTTTTTCAACTACGGGTACAATACCTTGAGCGATACTAAAAAGTTGCTTCTTCTGTTCGGATACCAGGAATAAAGTCGGTTTGGTAATGATATTTTTACCATTAAGCGATGGCACACGAAATGTTACCACGGTGTATGATCCGAGATTGCGCAAAACCGGCCTTTCCGCCGAGTTCAAAAAAATTTTAAGCTCGCTTGCATCCAGAGATGTTGCCTTGGAAAGCTCCGTCCAATCAAAAACTTTTGGGGAAGATACCACTCCCCAGGAAGTTTTGTTTGAGGTCAAATCTGCTCTGTTCCCTTTTACAACTTTATTTTTGTTGAATACTTTGATTTCTAACATTTGCTAAAGACTAAGTCTTTCTATTATAATAGCATGAATTTGTCTAAAAATACCACTTCCCGCTATAATATAGTTCATGAGTAAACAGAAAAATCTGGAAACTTCACATATTCCAAAAATAAACCTTAAAACAATACCATTCATACTCTTATTTTTTTTAAGAGGAATTTTTGAATATCCGCTTCCGGCAAAAACAGTAAATGTAAAAAAGGTGGAAATCAAAAATGATGAGCTAAAAATCTGGATGATCGGCCATGCCTCGACTTTGATAAATTTCTTTGGAACCACGATACTAACTGACCCTGTTTTTGTTAAAGGCATACCTTTTCCCGCACGACTTGTGGAGCCAGGCCTGACGATAGATCGATTACCCAGGATCGACTTTTTGCTAGTCTCGCACGCCCACATGGATCATTTTAACAAACCAAGTTTAAAAAAACTTAGTATTTTAGTAGACACAATTATCATTCCAAAAAACTGCAAAGACCTGTTAAAAAACATTATTTATAAAAAAATCATCGAGCTTGACTGGGAGCAAGAGACCGAAGTCGCCGGCGTCACGATAAAAGCCTTCCAGCCAATTCACTGGGGAGACCGGTATCCGTGGCAGGCTCATCTCAAGCGAGGTTACAATTCTTACATCCTTGAAAAAAACGGCAAGACGGTTTTTTTCTGCGGCGATTCCGGATACGGAAATTTCTTTAAAAAACTTGGGTTCCTTTTTGATATAGACATCGCCCTCATGCCTATCAGCGCCTACAGTCCGCCTGTATTTCGCAAGGTGCATCTAAACCCGGAAGACGCGGTGCTGGCCTGGCGGGACATAAACGCCAGATATATGATCCCTATTCATTTCGGCAACTTCCGGCTGTCTTTTGAACCATTAGATGAGCCCGCTCGGTGGCTGACAAATATCAGTAACAAAGCAGGCTTGTCGTCATTTTTGAAAATTCTGGAAAATGGCAAAAGCTGGAAATTGGAAACATGAAGCAAAAATCAATCAGTAAGTACATCCTTGGAATAGAGTCATCTTGTGACGAAACCGCGGCAAGCGTGCTTGTTTTTGATGAGAAAAATTTCAAAATCTTGAGCTCTGTGATCGCGTCTCAAGATAAAATTCACACCAAAACCGGCGGGGTGGTCCCGGAGGTTGCGGCACGGGAACATCTCGTTAATATCATACCTGTTATTGATACCGCTTTAAAAAAAGCCAAAATCTCTCTTGACCAAATCAACCTGATTGCCGTAACTTCTGGGCCAGGGCTGATTACCTCCTTGATGGTCGGCGTAGATACCGCCAAAGCGATCGGCTCGGCGCTAGGTATTCCGGTAATGCCAATCAATCATGTCGAGGCACATGTGTACTCACCATTCATTAACTCCCCCTACACCCCCTCTTTACTAAAGAGGGGGAGGGGGGAGTTTCCCGCCATTTCGCTGGTTGTCTCCGGTGTGCATACTGATCTGGTCTTGGTCAAATCTCTGACCCAATACAAAAAAATCGGACAAACGCTAGACGACGCGGCAGGCGAAGCCTTCGACAAAATCGCCAGGCTACTTGGATTACCTTATCCCGGTGGGCCAATGTTGGCCAAGCTGGCAAAAAAAGGAAAGGCAAATATTGATTTTCCACGACCGATGCTTTCCTCAAAAGACTTCAACTTTTCATTTTCCGGACTAAAAACTTCAGTCTTGTATTACCTACGTGACAAGCTCCTGCACTCTCCCCTCCCCCTTGAGGGGGGAGGGACTAAGGGAGAGGGTGAGTTGAAAGCCAACATCGCGGCCAGCGCACAGCAGGCCATAGTTGACACGTTGGTTGAGAAAACTATCCGCGCGGCAAAAAAATACCAAGCCAAAACCATATTACTTGGAGGTGGTGTTGCGGCCAATGCACTCTTGAGAAAAACTTTGAAAGCCGAAAGCTATAAACTGAAAGTTAATTTCCTAGCGGCGAAGCCACAATTCTGCACTGATAATGCCGGAATGATCGCTTTTCTTGGGTACTTACATCATACCCAAGGGAAAAAATCCAAAAGACCAATAATCGCGGATCCGAACTGGGAACTTTGAATATGAAATTGCTTACTTGGAATGTTTCATTGACTCCTTGGAACTTCTCGCGGAAAAAATTCCGTTCCTTAATAGCTTCGAGTTTGATTCAAAAAAATGCAGACATAATACTTTTGCAAGAGGTGTTTTTTACTGATGACTTTGAATATCTGAAAAAAACACTAAGCAAACAAGGTTTTACTGAATTTCTCCACAACAAAAATCTTTTAACAATCTCAAAAGTTCCCTTCATATCTGATAACTATAGAAATTTCACCGCCCAGGGTCTTTTCTTTTCTTGGGCAATGCTAGACCGACTGTACAAGAAAGGATGGCAAGTAGTGCAAATCAAGATTAAGGATGAACTGATATACATTATTAATACACATACCTTGTCTGCTTATGGCCACGATGAAGGTGATTATACAGAAACCAGGAAAAAACAGATTATAGAAATAATCGATTTTCTTGATAAACAACGCGCGGAAAAGTTTATCCTCGCGGGCGATTTCAATTTTGACAAAGATTCAGAAACCTACGACTTTTTAAAGCAAACATATGATCTTGACGATCCACTCGCTAGCTTGCCGGACAAGACAATTACATCAGAAAATCTAAGACGACGAAGATTCAATATAAAAAAGATGGAACAGAGAGTGGACCATTTTTTTGTAAAGGGACTGGAAAGCAATAAAATGGAAGGAAAAATAGTTTTTAACAAACCTTGGAAAATAAATGGTGTCACAACTCACCCTTCCGACCATTATGGTCTGGGGTTACAAATAGATTTGAAATAACATTGGATTGACAGAAGGACTTGAGAGTACTAAAATAAATCCACAAACCAATATTCTGGCTGTCACCAGAATTACTCTCCGGAAGAAGTCGACTTTGTCGAAATTAGACCCGGACGCAAGCCCTGCGTAATAGGGCAAAACGAAGCATCAAATCAAGGTGGTACCGACCTGTGCAAGCAGGGCCCTTGAATCCAAGTGCTTTTTTATTTTTAATAATTATACTTCGAGCGACCCGTCTCGCCTTGGCTTGACCGAGGTGGAAGTCGAGAAGTGCTCGACAAACCCCGACCGTAGCGTCGAGGCAGGCTCGAACATTAAATATGCCTTTAGATAAATTTCAAAAACCTTACAACGCCGCGGCGACCGAAGGCCGTATCTACAAAAAATGGCTGGACTCCGGCTACTTTAATCCTGATAAACTTCCGGGCGACAGAAAAATTCCCTATACAATCATCCTTCCGCCACCAAATGTGACCGGGACTTTGCATATCGGCCACGCTCTAATGTTGGTAATTCAGGACATTCTCATACGCTTTGAAAGAATGAGGGGTAAAAAAACCCTCTGGCTACCGGGTACTGACCACGCCGCGATTGCTACACAGGTTAAAGTAGAAAAAGACCTATACAAGAATGAAAAGAAAACACGGTATGATCTAGGCCGCGAAAAATTTCTAAAACTGGTCGAGGACTTTGCCCAGGAAAGCCATGACACCATCATCGAACAGATCAAAAGAATGGGCGCGTCTTGTGACTGGTCGCGCGAAGCCTACACACTGGATGAAAAAAGAACATTTGCCGTACGCACTGCTTTCAAAACAATGCATGAAGCGGAACTAATCGAACGAGGCGTAGGGATAGTGAATTGGGACCCTAAGCTCCAGACTACGGTTTCTGATGATGAAATCGAATGGATGGAGCAAAAAACACCTTTCTACTATCTTAAATATGGCCCGTTCACTATTGGCACTGCCAGGCCGGAAACAAAATTTGGAGACAAGTATGTGGTTATGCATCCTCTAGACAAACGCTATAAAAAGTATCAACACGGTGACAAAATTGAGGTTGATTGGATCAATGGAAAAATTACCGCCACCATCATCAAAGACATGTCGGTAGATCCGGAATTTGGCACTGGCGTGATGACAATCACTCCATGGCATGACCGGGCTGATTTTGAGATTGCCGAACGGCACAGCCTAGATAAGCAACAAATCATTGATGAACGAGGGTTACTGATGCCCATTGCCGGCGATCTGGCGGGAGAACATATCAAAAAAGCCAGACCAAAAATCGTAGAGAAATTACAGAGTATGAATCTTCTGGAAAAGACTGATGAAAATTATCTCAACCGGATCGCCACGAATTCGCGCGGCGGTGGAATTATCGAACCGCAAATAAAACAGCAATGGTTTGTGGATGTAAATAAAAAAATCATCGGTCACCATCTGAAAATTAAAAACAAATTGATCAAAGAATCTTTGTCGTTAAAGGAAATGATGGAGTTAGTGGTAAAAAGTGGTGAGATAAAAATTATTCCGGAGCGCTTCGAGAAAATTTACTATCATTGGATCAGCAATCTCCGAAACTGGAATATCAGCAGACAAATCTGGTATGGACATCGGATACCTGTTTGGTATCGGGAAAAAATCAAAGAGCAAAAATCAAAGAGCAAAAATAACAAAGAAATTTTTGTAGATATCAATCCTCCAAAAGGCGATGGTTGGACGCAAGACCCCGACACTCTTGATACCTGGTTTTCTTCAGGGCTCTGGACCTTTTCCACGCTTGGTTGGCCTAAGGAAACCCCAGATCTCAAAACCTTTCATCCAACAGATGTTTTGGAAACCGGTTATGACATTATCTTCTTCTGGGTTGCCAGGATGATTTTGATGAGTACTTTTCTTTTGGGAGAAGTGCCTTTTCGCCATGTTTATCTGCACGGACTAGTACGTGACAAGGACAAGCAAAAAATGAGCAAAAGCAAAGGCAACATCGTGGATCCGCTTGGCGTCATTGACCTCTATGGCACTGACGCGCTGCGTATGGCGCTGGTCTTCTCCACGGCGGCTGGATCCGATATTCCTCTAGCGGAAGAAAAAATCGCCGGCATGAAAAAATTCGCCAATAAGCTCTGGAATATTTCGCGCTATGTTTTGACAAACATACCTCCTGCTGTCATCCCGGACTTGCCTGCCCGCCATCCAGCCCTGAGCCGTCAGGCGATGGCAGGCGGGATCCGGGATCCAGGTCTGGATTCCCGCTTTCGCGAGAATGACAAACTAACCAAAGCCGATAGTGAAATCCTCAAAAAACTAGATCAAACCTCAAAAAATGTAACAGGCCATCTCGAAGCATTTCGATTGCACGAAGCGGCACAAGAAATCTATCAATTTACCTGGCATGAATTCGCAGACATTTACCTGGAAGAAAGCAAAAAACAACTGGAAGATCCGGCGCTCAAAGAAAATACTCAAAAAATACTACTACATTCTGAAATCACGATCCTAAAATTACTTCACCCTTTCATGCCGTTTATCACCGAAGAAATCTGGACAGAGTTGCGAGAGAAAAAACTGGTTAAAACAAATGACCTTCTTATGGTCGCCGATTGGTCCACTTGATTCCCTATCCTTGAAGGGAGGCAGACGGGACTTGTAAACGTTATTACGTGCGTATATACCTCAAAAACCCCTCTTATCGGAGGGGTTTTTGCTATTTGAATATAATTTTTATCTAAACTACGGTCCTACGCCTTCACGGTGACCTTTTCTGACTTCTCCGCGGCTTTTTTTAATCTACTTAGTTCTTTTTTCTTTTCTTCGATAGCCTTTTCCTCAACTCTAAAACCGGTTCCCGCGGGAATAAGTTTTCCTATAATAACATTTTCCTTAAGACCTCGGAGATAATCGATCTTGCCGGAAACCGCCGCCTCGATCAAAACTTTGGTAGTTTCTTGGAAGCTTGCCGCGGCCAAAAAGCTCTCCGTAGAAAGAGACGCCTTGGTAATTCCCAAAAGAATTTCATCAAATGTTATTAATTCTTTATTATCCTTTTTTAGCTTTTTATTCTCTTCAAGAATAAAATTTTGATCTTGTAATTCTCCAACAATCAGTGGACTGCCGCCTGCCTCTACTACGCGGGCCTTGGAAAACATCTGCTTCACTATAATCTCAAGATGCTTGTCGTGAATGCTTTGACCTTGGGAATGATAAATTTCCTGCACCTGCTCGATAATATATTCCTTAGCCTCGGCAGAGCCTCGCAAGGCCATCATTTGCTGAAGGTCAAGGTTGCCTTCAGTAAGGGGCTTGCCTTTTTCAATAAAGTCGCCATCTTTTACCAATAAACCAAATCCGCTTGGAATAACATATTCCTTGACAGTGTCAGACTCTCTCTGCACCAAAGCCTGTCCCTTATCATCCCCTTCTCCCACTTTGACCAAACCGGCATTTTTAGCCAATACGCTCTTTCCATCTTTACCTGTAAATAATTCTGTACCTTTTTTGACTTGTTTACCATCTTTAACCAGAAGCTTTGCGCCATTTAATTCATATTTATCATGGAGCTCTGCCACGTTGCCCACGCGCACCAAATTTTCTTTGTTAGAAACAGAAACAACTGAAACTTGTCCCTCCACTTCGGTCACAACAGCCTGTCCTTTGGGTGGTCGGGCTTCAAATAATTCTTCCACTCGAGGAAGACCTTGAGTAATATCTCTACCCGCAACGCCTCCCGTGTGAAAAGTTCTCATGGTCAGCTGGGTGCCAGGTTCTCCAATAGCCTGCGCCGCGATAATACCCACGGCAGTACCATGCTTTACAATTTCGTGAAAACCTAAATCCAAACCATAACATTTAACACATGCTCCTCGAGGTAATAAACACTTCATCACAGTGCGGACGTGGAGCTCGGAAACTTCGCTTTTTTCAATTTTGGCAGCCAACTCACTGTCAATGAGCTCGTCTTTTTTTACCAAAACTTTTCCTGATTTTTCATCCTTTACCTCGTCCACCACGTATCGCCCGATCACCGCATCGGCCAGGCTTCTGCCAAATTTGGCTGCCCGATCCCGGCTAATAATTCTACCTTCAGATACTCCGCAGTCATCTGTATTGATAACAATATCCTGGGCCACATCAATCAGACGTCTGGTCAGGTATCCCGCGTCTGCGGTACGCAAGGCGGTATCGGTCATTCCTTTCCGAGATCCGTGAGTAGAAATAAAATATTCCAAAACATTCAAACCTTCCTTAAAACTATCTTTTGCGGGAAGCTCGATAACTTCTCCGGCTGGGTTGACCACCAAACCCTTCATTCCGCTCATTTGAGCGACTTGAGACATGGAGCCTCTCGCGCCGGATAATACCATTGTGGAAACTACATCATGCTCTTTCAGACCATCAATAACTTCTTTGGAAACCTTGTCTCTCACGTCAGCCCAAATTTCCACGACCCGATTATAGCGTTCTGTTTTGGTGAGCAAGCCTTCTTGAAATTCTTGATAGGTAATACTCACCGCGTCATCAGCCGCGGCGACCAAACTGGCTTTTTTCGCAGGCACACGAAGATCGTCCATACCCCAAGAAATACCGGACTTGGTTGAATACTTAAAACCTGTATTTTTTATCTCGTCTAACAACTGAGCGTTTTTTTCAATTCCATACTTTCTGTAATGATCAGCGATAACTATTTTGAGAAGTTTTTTATCAAAAGTCTGATTAATAAATCCAAACTCTTCGGGGAACAATTGATTAATGATAACTTGTCCCACACATGTCTCCACTCGTTCTTTTTTAATCCTAACAAGTATTTTGGCTCTCAACTTAATAATTCCAGCCTCATAGGCCAGAATAGCCTCGTCCGGACTACCAAAAATCTTACCCTCGCCCTTCAAGCCAAGCTCAATGTGGCTCATGTAATAGCACCCCAAAACCATGTCATGAGTTGGTCCCATGATTGGTTCTCCCGATGCCGGTTTAAGCAAATTCACGGATGACAACATAATAGTTCTGGCTTCCTCCTGCGCCGCGTCAGTCAATGGCACGTGCACCGCCATCTGGTCACCGTCAAAATCCGCGTTAAAAGCGGCGCATACCAATGGATGTACCTGAATAGCCTTTCCTTCAATCAAGACAGGTTGAAACGCTTGGAATCCCAGTCGGTGAAGCGTTGGAGCTCGATTTAATAGAACGTAACGAGATTTGGTAACTTCCTCCAAAATATCGTACACTTCATCACCTGCTTGCTCTATCAAACGATTAGCGCTTCGAACATTATGAGCAAACTCTCTTGAAATAAGTTTTGAAACCACGAATGGCTTGAAAAGTTCTAACGCCATTTTTTTTGGCAATCCGCATTGAGACAACTTTAAATTTGGTCCCACTACAATAACGCTACGACCTGAATAATCAACCCGTTTACCAAGCAAATTTTGTCTGAATCTGCCCTGTTTTCCTCGTAACATATCCGCCAGACTGCGTAATTTTCTTCGCTGACCGGTAGAGGCTGTTACCTCTTTGCCATGTCGGATTGAATTATCCATCAAGGCATCTACCGCTTCTTGCAACATTCGCTTTTCATTTCTAACAATAACTTCAGGCGCGCCGATTTCCAAAAGTTTTTTTAATCGATTGTTTCTATTTATAACCCTTCGATACAAATCATTAAGGTCAGAAGCGGCAAACCGTCCGCCATCGAGCTGAACCATGGGTCGAAGATCAGGCGGAATTACCGGCAACGCCGAAATAAACATCCATTCCGGGCGCAAATTATTGATAATCATGCTTTGGATAAGCTTTGTCCTTTTAAGTAATTTTCTCTTCGCGTTTCCTTCCGCGTTGACAAGCTTCAACTGTAATTCCTTCAAAAGTTCCTCTAAATTTACTTCCTTAACTAGATTCTTTAACGATTCTGCGCCGATCCCAGCTTGAAAAACCGGACCGTATTTAAGAGAAAGATCTCTATAAAGTAACTCGGAAATAATCTGGAATTTTTTTATGGATTTCAGTTCACTTCTTGCCAAATCCCTGATTTTTTCCAGACGCCCAACCTCTTCTTCCTGATTATCTCTCAATCGGTTGACCTCTGTCTCGATCTCGGAAGACAAAAGGTCTTTGTCTTTTCCTTTATTAGCTTCATCGCCTTTCGCGTTTTTTGCCAATTGGAATAATTTATTGTATTTATCATTTATCTCCTGCTGCTTGCTTTTGAATTCTCTGTCTATTTGTTCTATGGTCTTAGTCCGCGCGTCTTCATCAACATTGGTCACAATGTAAGATGCAAAATAAATAATTTTTTCTAATTCTTGAGGAGAAAGATCCAAAACCAAACCAATCCTCGTGGGGACACCTCGAACAAACCAAATATGACTCACGGGACTTGCCAATTGAATGTGCCCCATGCGCTCGCGACGGACAATAGAACGAGTAACTTCCACTCCGCACTTATCACAAACAATTCCTTTATACCTGATTCTTTTGTATTTCCCGCAATAACACTCCCAGTCTTTAACCGGTCCAAAAATTTTCTCATCAAAAAGTCCGTCTTTTTCCGGACGTTGAGTTCTATAATTTATAGTCTCTGGCTTTGTGACCTGCCCATGCGACCAAGACAAAATAGTCTCAGGTGACGCGAGTTTTATTCTTACTGAATCAAATTCAGATGGATGATTAGGCATAGTTTACAACTTGCTACTTAAATTACAAACAAATTTTCCCCTTCGGAGTAAACGATTTTGCTTTTGATTCGATCTTAGATACTAAGATTTTTGAATTTTTATTTACCAGTGACTATTTTCTCCTTCTTTTTGTCTTTACTGTTTACTTCCTCCTCTAGAGTAATTTTTACCTCTTCCTGTCCATATTCCCTTTCCTTTTCCTGTTCAGAATTAGCCGAGGTATCATTAAACTCATCCATAGAATCCTGTTCTTTTTTACTTCCAGACAGCTCAACCTCAAGACCTAATGATTGTAATTCTTTGACCAAAACACGGAATGATTCAGGGACATTTGGCTTTCTGATAGGCTCGCCTTTGACTATCGCTTCATAGGTTTTACTTCTACCAACCACGTCATCGGATTTTATAGTTAACATCTCTTGTAAAGTATGCGCCGCGCCGTACCCTTCTAACGCCCAGACTTCCATTTCTCCAAATCGCTGACCGCCAAATTGCGCTTTTCCGCCCAGTGGTTGCTGAGTGATAAGCGAATAAGGCCCGGTTGAACGAGCATGCATCTTGTCATCAACCAAGTGGTGCAATTTCATCATATATACATATCCAACCGTTATTGGCTCTTCAAAAGTTTCGCCGGTTTTTCCGTTATAAAGCTTGAGTTTTCCAGATTCAGGATAACCTGCCTTCTTTAACTCTTTTTTGATATCTTCTTCAGATACTCCGTCAAGCGCGGGCGATGCTGTCTTGTAGCCCAGGGTTTGCGCGGCAAGTCCCAAATGAGTTTCTAAAACCTGTCCCAAATTCATACGACTTACAATACCCAAAGGATTTAAAATTATATCGATTACCTTGCCATTCTCCAAAAAAGGCATATCTTCGACAGGGATAACGCGAGATATTACCCCCTTGTTGCCATGACGCCCCGCCATTTTGTCACCTACTGAAACTTTTCTTAGAACCGCTACGGATACCTGAATTGATCGAATCACGCCTGCCGGGAGCTTGTCACCGCGGTCTCTTGAAAACTCTTGAATAGCGACAACCTTGCCGTATTCACCATGTGGCAGGGTTAGCGAAGTATCTTTTACGTCTCGAGATTTTTCACCAAAAATTACTCGCAATAATTTTTCTTCCGCGGTCAAATCCGTTTCACCCTTGGGAGTAATTTTTCCAACTAGAATATCTCCGGCTCTGACCTGGGCTCCAATACGAACAACTCCATCTTCATCCAAATCTTTAAGCTTATCTTCTCCAACATTTGGAATATCTCTTGTCACCACCTCGGCCCCTAGTTTGGTATCGCGGACATCAATTTTAAAATCTTCAATATGGATGGAGGTGTACCGATCATCTTCCACCAGGCGGGAAGAAATTAAAATTGCGTCCTCGTAGTTTCCACCTTCCCAGGACATAAAAGCCACAAGCAAATTTTGTCCCAACGCCAACTCTCCGCCATCGGTTGCGGCTCCATCAGCAATAACCTGCCCGCGTAAAACTCTCTCCCCTCGATCAACAATGGCTCTTTGATTGATACAGGTGGATGTATTGGAACGCACAAATTTTTTCAATAAATATTCTTGCTTTTTACCTTTATCATCTAAAACGACGATTTTACCTTGAGCTACGGAAGAGACGACTCCGCTCGATTCGCAAATCACAACCTGTCCGGAGTCAAAAGCGGCTTTTTCTTCAACACCCGTTCCAACAATGGGAGCCTGCGGTGAAATACATGAAACTGCCTGACGTTGCATATTGGATCCCATCAAAGCTCGGTTAGCATCGTCGTGCTCTAAAAATGGAATCAACGAAGTTGTCACAGAAATAATCTGCTTTGGGGAAACATCGACATAATCAATGTCATCAGTAGATGCCATGACGGGAACAGTCCGTACTCTGACCGATGCTCTTTCTTCCGTAAAGTAACCATCGTCATCATATGACACCACTGCCGGGCTGATAATGACCTGCTCTTCGGCAAACGCGTCAAGATACACAATATCATCAGTCACAAAAGGTTTGATCCGAATCTTTTCCTGCTTAACTTCTGTCGCTATTTTTTTTGCGATTTCTGCTGAAATTTTTTCTCCAGCCGAAACAATAATTCTACCCTTATCGTCCAACACGTCGGCTTGAGGCTTCTTACCGGTAAGATCACTTGGATTATTTTTTACAAATTTTTCCACTCTTCGATACGGGGTTTCTAAAAATCCAAATTTATTGACTCTGGCGTAAGACGCAAGATGGGCTACTAATCCGATATTTGGTCCTTCGGGAGTCGTAATAGGACAGAGGCGACCATAATGGCTACGATGAACGTCACGCACTTCAAAACCGGCACGCTCGCGGGAAAGACCACCCGGACCCATAGCCGATAACCTTCTCTTGTGTTCCAATTCAGCTAAGGGATTGGTTTGATCCATGAATTGAGATAGTTGAGAAGAAGAGAAAAATTCTTGAATTACCGCGACTATTGGGCGGACGTGGATCAATTGCGCGGGTGTGACGGACTCCAAATCAGCCAAGCTCATGCGGTCGCGAGCAATGCGAGTCATACGGGCAAGTCCAACCCGGAATTTACTCTGGATCAATTCACCCACCGCGCGAACTCTGCGATTCGACAAATGGTCAATATCGTCTGCTGGCCCTTGTTCGTTATTTAATTTAATTAGTTCTTTAATCGCGGCCACCAAATCTTCCTTGGTCAGAGTGTGGTCGTCTCGATCTTTGATACCTAGTCTTTGATTGAATTTAAATCGGCCGACTTCGGAAAGATCATAGCGTTGTAAATTAAAAAACATCGCGGTGATCAAAGATCGAGCGTTGTCCGCGGTAGCCAAATCTCCCGGTCGAATTCTTCGATAAACTTCTATAAAACCTTCGTCAGCATTTTTTGAAACATCCTTGTCCAAGGTATTTTGTATATACTTTGTATCCGGGTTAGTATCTACGTCACGGAAAATTTCTAATATTTGATCGTTATCTTCCAACCCAAAAACTCGTAAAAGCGCCGTAACCGGGACTCTTCTTTTTCTATCTATCTTTACCCCGATAACTCCATTGGCGTCAGTGTCCAGCTCTAGCCATGCTCCTCTGTTCGGAATAAGTTTTGCGCCATACAAATTCCGTCCTCGAGACCTGTCAGTAGAAAAAAATACTCCCGGTGATTTAATCAATTGTGAGACCACGACTCTTTCCACGCCATTGATTACAAAAGTTCCTCGATTTGTCATCAAAGGAAAATCACCCAAGTAAACGTCTTGGGTCTTGGTCTTACCGGTTACCTTATTGACCAGGCTTACTTCCGCATAAAGCGGAGCCTCATAAGTAGTGTTTCTTTCTTTTGCTGTCTTTTCGTCATGCTTTGGCTCATCTAGATAGTATTCTCCAAAACTCAAATCCAATGTCTTACCGGTAAAATCTGAAGTCACCCCCAATTCTCCAAAAAGTTCTCCCAATCCCTTTTCAAAAAACCATCTATAAGACTGTGTTTGAATTTCGATCAAGTTGCCTAATGACAAAGACTCTTTTGTTTTCGAAAAAAATTTGCGCTTTGCGCTCGCGCTTTTTTGGATCTTCAAAACTTCTGATCCCGCGGGTATTAAATTTTTATAGTGGGTTCTTGACTTAGTGGACATCAAAATATGCCCTCTGTGGATACACAAAAAGGGCCAACTTTTTGGCTAGACTAAGAATTGTCATGCATACTGTTATTGTACTCCACGATATTTTCTTGTCAAGTAAAAAATATCAATATTTTCTTCTATTTGACTTCGTAATATTGGGTGGTCCGCCATAAATCGGGCTTATTTGGCCTATTTTAGCCTTTTTTAAATATAATCGAGCCAAATTTTTTCCTAAAATCGCCTTTGAATCTACCTGAAAAATAGGAATTTTCAAAGAATAGGCTAATGCATTTGCTGTAGATGCCCCGATTCGAAGCCCTGTATATGATCCTCGTCCCGTAACAACTTCTAATATTAAAATATCAGAAAAACTCATCCGAGTTTTTTTTAGGAGAGCTTTAATAGCTGGAAGGAGTTTCTCTGAAAGATCACGGTTGATCTCAAAATTCGCTTTGGTAATTTTTTTTTCGCCTACTAAAGCAATTTCAGCTCGGTCTACATTGGTTGTGTTGATAAATAAAAGCATAAAATATAATATTTTTAGGACTTACGCGTTTGAGCCAAGTTCGAGGCAAAACTGAGCATTTGAGTGAGCTGTAGTAAAACTACACTGAACGAAAAGCGAAGGTTTTAACGAAGAAATTGGCCAAAGCCGTTTTGGAAGTCGGGCTTTGCCCGACTGAAAAACGGCGAACGCGTATGTCCTAATTTAAAATTTTCCCAATCTCTTCTCTCGTCACCACTCTGTCGTCCCATGGAATTTTTTTACCATTCGCGACCACCATAACCTGCTCCGAGCCCTTGCCTGTTATCAATACCAAATCAGATTCCTCTGAAAGATTCAGTGCTTTTTTTATTGCCTCTCTTCGGTCTAGGATACAAAACAAATTTTTATCTTTAATCTTACCGGCAGACTCCGCGCCTTTTGCTATGCTATTAATGATTTCCATTGGTTCCTCATCATAAGGATCTTCGTTTGTTACTATCACAATATCCGCGGTCTGGCCTGCCATTTTTCCCAAAACTTGCCTGCGGGCCTTGTCTCGACCTCCGCCAGTGCTACCCAAAACATGAATTAGTTTATTCTTCTCGAACATTTTTACCGTTTCATATAAAAATTTTAGAGAATAAGGCTCGGGCGCGTAATCCACCATAACTCTAAAGCTCTGACCTTCATCAATCCATTCCATTCTACCTGGAATTATTTTTATTTTCTCCAATGCCTTGGCGGAAACTTCCAAACCAACGCCATAGGTATTTGTCACTGCTATAGCTGCGAGACAATTGGAAATATTCGCGCGTCCCAAGAGATTGATTTTGAATTTTGCCGCGCCCGCCAAAGCTGAGCTTAGGCGATGCGGGCGGGAATTTAAAAATTCAAACTTACTACCCTCAACTCCTGTCTGAAAGGAATCTGCTATCAGCACTTTCCCCTCCCCAGGCGTGGGCCCGCTTCGCTCTCGCGAAGGCGAGACGAGGAGGGTTAGGGAGAGGTCGAATCGTGATTTATTAGAAAGGCCAAAAATTATTTTATTATCAACCTGAAAATCCAAAAAGTCTTTTGCATACTCGTCTTCACCATTGACAACTATAGTCTTCTCAACAATTTTTCCATCCAAGACTTTATGAGGTGTTTCTGCCAGGTGTTCAAACAACATCAACTTGGCTTTCTTATATTTCTCAAAACCGCCATGTCGCTCCAAATGCTCGGGTGTAAGATTGGTGAAAACAGCGGCATCAAAATAAATATGCTGATGGCGATACTGTACCAAACCCTCGGAGCTAACTTCTAAAACCGCGTACTTGCATCCTAACTTCACCATTTCCGCTAATTTTTTCTGCAAAAAAAATCGGCCCGGCATGGTGAGCTTGGTTTTATTGTATTGTTCTTGACCAGCTATTCTGAAATTAAAAGTTGAAGTCAGACCGACCTTGTACCCGGCCTCTTCCAAAATTTTAGCGATAAGATTGACTACGGTTGATTTTCCGTTTGTGCCTGTTACCCCAACTACTATCAGCTTTTGCGAGGGATTCCCATAGATAAACGCGCCCAACCATGAAAGGGTGAGGTGATAAGCTATCAGCGTAAAATCAGGGATAAATTTTTTAATAAATTCTTTCATTCTCATTTGTCTCCTCTGAAAATAGGAGGTAATAAAATTATAAAATTCTTTTTAATTTCCTTGCCACGCGATAGGTAAGATACCAAAGCTTATCGTATGCCAAATCGTATGCTCCAATAAACGAAACCTCCCGCCCGCCGAAACCTTTCTTAAATCGGGTAATGCCCGACCAGGCGTGTGACTTTTCCTCATTGAGAGTTATTCCGCCAAAATCATAATATTTCATCCCTTTTCTTTTGGCCTCGCGAATTATTTCCCATTGCAGAGCGTAGGGAGCCATCACCGCCCGAAGCCTATCAGCTGATGCGCCGTGAAGATAAACTGCCGTCTTTCCAAAATAAGAAACAATCGCTCCTGCAATCGGTCTATTCTGATAATAAGCCAAGACCAACTCAACTGATTTTTGCTTTCCCAAGATAGACAACAGATTCAAAAAATAATTATAAGGGTGGGATGAAAAATTATCTCGTTTGACGGTCTCTTCCATAATCTGCCAAAAATATTTCAGCTTCGCAGTATCGATTGTGTGTTCTATTCTGACGCCTTTTTTTTCGCTCAAGCGAATATTGTATCTGGTCTTCGGTTTCATCTCGTGCAATAACTGCTCCTCTTTTCTGGAAAGATCTAAGACCAAGGAATTTTTTGGCTGTATTTCCCAAGGAATTTTTTGAAAACCCAAAGCCGTGATATCAAAATTTTGCGGAAATTTTTCTATTTTTGGATCAACTCGAAAAAAAATGGGTTTTTCTACAAATACGATATCTGATAACTTATCCAAAAAAAGCCGCCAGACTGCTTCTGGGTCAGCTTGTTTTTCTATTACAGGCCCGTGTGGACAATAAAGATATGATTTTCCTCTCGGCAGTGGGAGCTTGATGAGAGTTGCCGCCATTCTAGGCTTTCCGACATCAGAGGTAACCATAAGCCTCCACACTTTCCTGCCCAGACGCTTGTTCAGTTCCCCCCACGCCCACGACTGAAGACCGGAAGCTCCTTGGGATAAAATAAAATTATCAAATTTTATACTGTCGGATATTTCAAAAATTTGCATAGAGCGATCCTAATATGCTAATAACATTCTAATAATCCGAATATAATCTTCTTTGTTTCCCAGAGAAAAAAGTTTTGGGGAGAGCATTTGAATCATTAGGATGTAATTCGAATTTAATTAGGATCGCTTTATTTTTTTCCCAAAACTTTCAACGCTTCCTTTACCACCCCGCTACTTTCCTTAATATCTTTTGGCACCCTGTTCAAAGCCTCACGCGCCTCCTGCTTGCTATAGCCCAAAGCCATTAAGGCATCGAGGCTTTCCGCGATATAATGAGAGGATCCAATTCCCGCTCCCATGCTGTCCCCAATTTTTTCTTTTAGCTCCATAACAATCCTTTCGCTGATTTTTTTGCCCACTCCGGAAACCTTGGTAAATATTGTGGAATCACCGCCGGCAATGGCAGAAGATATATCATCAGGATCTGCTCCGGACAATATTGCCAGAGCAACCTTTGGCCCCACGCCAGTAACAGATAGTAAAGATTCAAACAAGTCTAGCTCTTTTACCGACAAAAATCCATAGAGAGTTAGCTGATCTTCCCGGACGTGGGTATGAATATGAAAAGTAGCAATATCATCTATACGCAAATTTAAAAGTATAGAGGTAGGCAAAAAAATCTTGTAGCCAATACCCTGGTTTTCCAAAACTATGGAATTTGCCGTTTTTGAAAGAATTTTTCCTTTAAGATAGGCTATCATAAAAGCAATCCTAATTTACTAATTCATCCGAATAATACGAATAAATTTCTCCTCTCTTTGACAAAGAGAGGTGGGAGGAGTTCTATTCGCGACAATTGATCATTTATATTGTAACATTTCTGCCTCGACACCTGAATATTGATAATTGAGGAGCAGTGAAATTGAAAACCGGCCGAGGCGGCTAGCGCGTAAATCCTTTAATCGCTGAAAAGACGGGTTTTTGATATGCTTTGAGTACGAATATCTGCTTTAATTTGCAATAAAACTGAAAGATGACAAGCCCCATAATGTTCAAGAATAGAGAAGATGCCGGGCGACAACTTTCCGATAAGCTAAAGCAATACCGCGGAACGGATACGGTTGTTTTAGCGTTGCCGAGAGGCGGAGTGGTTGTTGGGCATGAGATCTCGCAAGCTCTAGATCTCCCTCTGGATATAGTCGTTACGAGAAAGATCGGACACCCTTCCAATCCGGAATACGCCATTTGCGCCGTTGATGAAAAAGGAACCTTGCTTTGTGACGAAGCAGAACGCAAAATGATCAGCGAAAGTTGGTTAAAAGAAGAAGTCGAGCGGCAGAAAAAAGAAGCAAAGCGGCGCTTGCATCTTTACAGAGGCAATAAAAAACCGATAAAAATTAAAGGCAAGAACGTGATTCTTACCGACGACGGCGTAGCGACCGGCCTTACAATGCAACTGGCTATCCTCGCCATAAAAGCCCAAAAGCCTCAACGGGTTATTGTGGCGGTTCCGGTTGCTCCATCCGAAGTCGTGGGCGATCTCAAAAAAAAGACCGATGAACTTATCGTACTTATGCCGCCAAAAGAATTTGCCGGAGCTGTCGGCGCGCACTTTCAAGAGTTTGGACAGATTGAAGATGAAGAAGTCGTCCAACTGCTGGGCTAATCAATCGGGGATAGATAATTCAGAATGTAAAGTTGACTTGACATTATATTTTGAAAGAAATACAATTTGGTCAGATAATTAATCTCTTTTTTATGAATAAAAATAGTGGTTTTTCGCAAACAGTGGCGATTATAGTAACATTGGTCATAGTCGTTTGCGCGGGGATTGTATGGGCTGTAGCTCAAAATAACCAATCCCCTGACAACGCCGTGATGGATGAAAAAATGGAGGATAAAATCGAAAGTAATGAGTCCAATGCCATGATGGATGGAGATCAAATGGAAAACGATTCCATACCAACGGAAGACAGTATGATTGCGGACGAGAAGATGGACGACTCTGACGTGATGATGACAAAACCCGGCGCGTACAAGGATTATTCAGTTGCCACGGTTGAATCTGAACAGCAAGCGGGCAATAAAGTTGTTTTGTTCTTTCACGCTTCCTGGTGTCCCTTCTGTAAAGCGGCTAACCAGGCATTTACCTCTCGAGCAAGTGAAATTCCCTCTGGAGTCACTATACTAAAAACTGATTATGATTCAAATACGGAATTGAAACAAAAATATGGCGTCTCCTACCAACATACTTTTGTCCAAATCGATAGCGATGAAAATCAAGTTAGCAAATGGAACGGCGGGGATATTGATAACCTTAAAAAGTATCTAAAATAATGATAGAAATTCTGCTTGCCATTTTAGCTGGAGTATTGACTATTGCCGCTCCTTGCATCTTGTTACCACTGCCGATTATTTTAGGAACTTCGGTTGGACAAGTCAGTAAGACCAGGCCGATATTCATTACGTTAGGATTCGTCTTAACTTTTGCCTTTCTTGGGTTGAGCCTGAATTTTATTATTCAAAATCTTGGGCTGTCTCCTAACACTTTAAGAAATGGCGCCGCTGTCATCCTTGCGATATTCGCTTTGTTTATGATCTGGCCAACTCCGTTTGAACGGATGACTATGCATCTTTCCGGCCTGATTAACAAGGCGAGTCATGCCGGTCAGAACGCGGGCAAGGGAAACTTGGGCGGGTTCATTATTGGAGTCGTAATTGGAATTGTCTGGGCGCCTTGCGCCGGGCCGATCTTAGGCTCGATCCTCACTTTGATTGCCCAAGAGCAGGATATCGCGCGCGCGGGAATATTGCTTGTGGCTTACGCGATTGGCGCCGGGGTTCCAATGTTGGCAATCGCCTACGGTGGACAAGCTTTGACCACAAGAATCAAAAGGATAGCGCCATACGCCCACAGGTTACAGCAGATATTCGGGGTTATTATTCTAGTTCTGGCGATCGCGATATATTTTCAATACGACACGATTCTTCAGGCCAAACTTTTAGAAAATATTCCGTCCTTAAATCCAAAATTCTAGTATGAAAAAAGCGACACCTTACATACTCATCATCATTCTCTTATTGATTGGAGCTGGTTTTTATTTGGACGCGTCGAAAAATTCCGGTAATAATCCGTCATTGGTTGACGCGATTAAAGGAGACTCCAAGAGTGAGGTAGACCAGAAAAATTATGAAAGCGCGCCTGAATTCACAGGTATCGCCAAGTGGCTTAATTCAGATCCTCTAACCATGGAAAGTCTTAAAGGTAGGGTTGTATTGATTGATTTCTGGACATACTCATGCATCAATTGCATCAGGACGTTGCCATATATTACTGCTTGGTATGAGAAATACAAAGACAAGGGTTTTGTGATTGTTGGCGTTCATACTCCGGAGTTTGCCTTCGAAAAAGATACCGGCAATGTGCAAACGGCCATAACAAGGTATGGTATTAACTATCCCGTGGCTCAAGATAATGACTTTGGAACTTGGCGAGCGTATAGTAACCGTTACTGGCCGGCTCACTATTTGATAGACCAGAATGGCAAAATTGTTTATACCCACTTTGGTGAAGGCAAATATCAAAAAACGGAACAAGCTATCCAACAACTTTTGGGTCTTGGCGATGAAGATAAAATAGATGAAGCTAATGTGACAAGAATAATAAAAACTCCTGAAATATATTTTGGGCTTAGCAGATTGGAGTTGCTCTCAAAAAAACAAACAGCATCTAAATCAGCTCAACAATATAGTCTTCCGGAAGACTTACCGCTAAACAATTTTGCATTAGAAGGCCAATGGTCATTCAGCGAAGAAAACGCTAGACTTGAAGGCCAATCAGGAAAAATCAGGTTGAACTTCTATTCAAAGGACGTGCACATGGTCGCGCAAAGCTACTCCCACGCGACTGTAAAAGTGTTCGTTGATCAACAATTGATAAAAACGATTACTGTTAAGGACTCAAGCCTATATACATTGTTTGAAGGAATGGAGTCTAAACAACAAAGTTTGCAGCTAGAAATTGAAGGCGCGGGGTTCAAGGTATTTACTTTTACTTTTGGCTAATTTAGGACTTACGCGCTTGCCACTTTCTGGGCGGGCGGAGCCCGCCCGAGAAACGGCTTTGGCCAACTTCTTCGTTAAAATCTCCGCTTTTCGCTCACCGTAGCTGTACTACGGCTCGCTCAAATGCTCGATTTTGCCTCGAATTTGGCTCAAACGCATAAGTCCTATAAATATGACAATCCAAAATAATATTAGAGAAATGAGGACTAAAAAAAACGTAACGCAAGAAGAGCTGGCGGAAGCCGTGGGAGTTTCGAGACAGACTATTGTTGCAATTGAAAAAGGCAACTATATCCCCTCCCTCATGCTCGCGATAAATCTTGCCGGTTTTTTTGGTATTTCTATAGAAAAACTTTTTACAGTAAAATAACAATATGAAAATAATCGTTTACTACTTGATCCTATTAATACTAATTGCTTTAATCGCCGGGTTTCTGATCCAGGGGGATTCAGATTCTATGAGTATGGGACAGATGATTTCGGTGTCAGTATTTTTAGGCTTCTATATTGTGGCCATGTCCTTGGTTGGGGAAGGCAAGACAATTGATGAAAGGGATTTACAACACCGATATACTTCCAATCGTCTGGCGTTAGTCGCGGGTAGTATAGTTCTATCGATAGGCGTGCTGGTGCAGTTGTTCAGCCATAACCTGGATTATTGGCTTCTGGCTGGACTAATCGCGATCAATCTCGTCAAAATCGTCAGTCTCATTCGTTCCAACTACAAGCAGTAAAAAAAATTACACTGAAGATAACAAAACCAAAAAACCATAAACCTTATCCTAAATGAGTAAATTTAAACTAGTCTCAAAATTTAAACCGGCAGGCGATCAGCCTCAAGCCATCAAGCAACTCGTGGCCAGCCTTAAGCGTGGGGCAAAAAGGCAAACCTTGATCGGGGTTACAGGCTCCGGTAAAACCTTCACCATGGCCAACGTGGTAGAGCAAATTCAAAGACCAACCTTGGTGATATCCCACAACAAAACTCTGGCCGCCCAACTGGCAACCGAATTCCGAGAATTTTTTCCCAAAAATGCCGTGCACTATTTTGTCTCCTACTACGACTATTACCAGCCGGAAGCTTACATCCCCAAAAGCGATACCTACATAGAAAAAGAAACAGAAATCAACGAAGAGATAGACCGCCTGCGAAACGCTGCCACACAAAGCCTGCTGACAAGAAAAGATGTTTTAATCGTTGCCTCGGTCTCCTGTATTTATGGGCTGGGCAATCCTGCCAATTATCTAGACCTTTCGATAAAGCTTAAGAGCGGAAACAAAATGAAACGGGAAAAACTCTTGCGGCGTTTAATTGACCTGCAATTTTCTCGAAACGATATCGACCCCAGGCGCGGTAATTTTCGCGTTCGGGGTGAAATTGTGGAAATAATCCCGGCTGATTCAGACACCATGATGAGGATTAAATTTGATGGTGATGAAATTGAAGAAATGGAAAACTATAATCTGCTAACCGGAGAACATATTGAAAAAATAAAATCATATCAGCTTTTCCCTGCCAAACATTTTATAACAACCAGAGATAAAATGCTCAAAGCCATCGAAAATATCAGGACAGAGCTGGCGCAAAGAAAACAATTTCTGGAAAAAAAAGGAAAACTGGTCGAGGCGCAAAGACTGGAACAAAGAACAAATTTTGATATAGAAATGATGCTTGAGCAAGGGTACGTCAACGGCATAGAAAACTATTCTCGGCACATGGACTTTCGGGAAGCCGGGACTCCTCCCTCCACCTTGCTGGATTATTTTCCAGATGACTTCTTGCTTTTCATAGACGAATCGCATATTACAGCCTCGCAAATCAAAGGCATGTACGAAGGTGATCATAGCCGCAAAAAAATGCTCATTGACTACGGTTTTCGTCTGCCTTCCGCCTATGACAATCGTCCCTTAAAATTTCCTGAATTCTGGGAGCGAGTTGATCAGACAATCTTTGTCTCCGCAACGCCAAATCCGTATGAAATTGAGGAGAGTAAAGCCGCCGCTAAAAAGATTGCTCCTCCCCTTAGAATAAGGGGAGGCTGGGAGGGGTTAGAAACCTCAAACAAGCAACGACTCATAACTCCCCCTTCCCCCTCTTATCTTAAGAGGGGGTCGTCAGGTATTGTCGAGCAGGTTATAAGACCCACCGGACTGCTTGATCCGACTGTGGAAATTAAGCCTTCCACGGGACAGATTGAGGATGTGCTTGCGCAAATAAAAAAGAGAACTGCGAAAAAACAAAGAGTTCTAATCACCACGCTGACCAAAAAAATGTCAGAAGAGTTGGCCGAATATATTGCGGAAGCCGGAATCAAGACAACCTACCTTCATTCGGAGATCACCACGCTGGAACGCTTGGAAATTTTACGTGATTTAAGATCCGGTACTTACGATGTTCTGGTCGGCGTAAACCTGCTTCGGGAAGGACTGGATCTGCCGGAAGTATCTCTTATTTTGATATTGGACGCGGATAAGGAAGGATTTTTGCGATCCCAAACTTCGCTCGTTCAGCTAATGGGTCGCGCCGCGCGTCATATGGATGGACATATCATAATGTATGCCGACCGAAAGACCGGATCCATGAAGGCAGCGATTGAGGAAACAACACGACGCAGAAAAATTCAGGATACTTACAACAAAAAATACAAAATCACTCCGACCAGTATTTCCAAAAAAATCGTGGAGTCGCGACTGGCCGGATCAAAAATCAAAGAAGTGGAAAAACAAAGCGAGCAGATGACCTTGGTTTTTGGTAAAATGGATCGCAATGAACAAGCCTACCTCCTGGAAGAACTACGCGACCAGATGGATCTGGCCTCTCAAAATCTCGACTTCGAGCGGGCGGCGGAATTGCGAGACAGGATCTCGGAGCTCAAAAAAATCGGCAAAAAACAAAAGCATCGGATTTAATCTCCTTGCTTGAAATATAAATAATTATTCTTGATAAAATTTGAAAGTTCATGCCCGTTGCAATGCCCAAGCAAGCCTAAATAAGATTGAATTGATTGATAAAATTCACTTCCTTCAAGCTTGTGGTCAAGTATGAGGTTATGTTTCTCTGACAATTTTCTGAGCATTCGCCCTCTGGTTTTTGTGCGCAAAACGATGTGGTGCGGCAAAATTACATAACCCAAAAAATCGATTCCCTGCCGAAGCTTTCTGATTCTCACTTTGTTAGGGTGCAACTCCAAACACAAATCGTTTTTTAAAAACTCTCCGATATAATAAAGCAAATCCTGTAAGTATACTGGATCTGAATGTACGATAATAAAATCATCGGCATAGCGGAAATAGTGTTTAACCAGAAGCTTGTGTTTGATAAATTGATCTAGTTCGTTTAGATATATGTTAGCGAAAATTTGGGAGGTAATATTGCCGATGGGTAAGCCGTGTAAAGCCCCCCCCTGTTCAATTTTATCCACAACAGAAAAACTCCTTACGATTTCTTCCACCAGCCATAAGAATCGGCGGTCTTTAATTTTGTTCTTTATCAATTCTAAAAGTTTTTGGTGAGAAACACTATCAAAGAATTTTCGTATGTCGCATTTGAGCGCATACGCAGGGCGAGTATAATTTCGACTGACCTTCCGTAAACAATGCGCGAGATTTTTTACCGCAAGGTGTGTTCCTCTTTCCATCCTGGAAGAATACGAATGATAGATAAACTGCGGATTAAAAAGCCGGTAAAGCTCATTGAAAACTACATGATGAACGAGACGATCTCGGACTTTCGCCTTGCTGATGCGCCTTGGTTTAGGATCCTGTATGTAAAAAGTTTTATAAGATCCATGACGGTAGACTTGATTTACAAGCTCGTTATGAAGGCTAAAGATATTGTCTTCAAGATATAGTTCAAACTCCATAACGTCCGGTCTTTCGCTTTTACCTTTCTTGAATTCTTGCCAAGACAAAAATAGATTCTCTAAACTCACTAATTGTTCGTATCCAACACTATGCAAAATTCTCATGATAAGATGCTGGAAGAAATTCCAATCATTAAAAAAACCTACGAATTATACAAACTCTACTATGGCTTTTTGGAACTTTTTCCAAAAAAAGACAAATACGCGCTTGGAGCAAAATGTGAACTTTATATTATTACCGTACTTGAATTATTACTTGAAGCAAGGAATCTCCCCAGAGAAGAAAAAATTGCGATTGTCAGGCAAGCAAGCGTAAAATTCGACACTTTAAAAATTTTACTGCGTATGGCTAAGGATTTAAATTTTCTTGAGAATAAAAAGTATCTATCGCTACAAGCTCACATACAAGAAATCGGCCGTCAGCTCGGTGGCTGGCAAAAATCACTTAGTTAAAGTTACAACCCCGACACTATGATCGGGGCTGTTTTCAGACACAACCCGCGGAAGAACAGGGCGCCGGAATAGTTGTCATTCGCATTGCCCAAATTGCCCTTGTTGTCGAAGTTCGCATTGTCATCGTTGGCCTTCACGTTAAGCGAGTACTTCTGCGACTGCCAGAATTTGGCTTTCTCCGTCCTCTTGCACCACTCCTTGATTTCTCTCGGAGTTGAATTTTATTTGCCCCTTTGTCTGGGCTTGGAGAAAACCAAGTAGTGTCTGAGGTTTTGCGCGCACACTTCTGCAATCCTTGCAAACCACAGAACTCCGGCGCTTGCTAAAACTTAGGATTTCGGCGACGACAATCGGATAAACCAACCGCCGTACGTTAGCCTACTTTCAAATTTATTTTATCAAAAAATTATAAAAAGAAAAAGGGTTTTGGATGTTGATTCAAGACCAAGGCACAAAAGCCCAAATCAAGAACCAACAATCCAAAACCCAAAAACCAACTAACTACCCGCGGAAGAACAGGGCGCCGGAATAAGAGCCATTCGCACCGCCCAAATCGCCCCGGCCGTCGAAGTCCGCACCGTCAACGTCGGCCCACACGCAAAGCGAGAACTTCTGCGACTGCCACTGAAGCGCAGACATATCCTGTCCGGGCGTGTGGAAATCGCGAAGCAAAACTTGCGGATAACCGACATTCGCTGTCGCGACATCGAACCCGCCGCCTAAGCTAACGAAATCCGGCAAACCTCGCATCTGCTCACGCTGGGCGTGGACCGAATAGCCTTGCAAAGGGTAGACGAGAATACCGGGAACCGGTCCTTTCCGAAGAAGCTCGCACAACTGCCGGTGGCTTTCGTCCACCACCGCGACCTGCTTTTCTAACTCACCTTTGCAGTAGTTGTTAAACGGCCTCTTGGGAAATTGCGCGGAATAGGACTTCGCGACGGACACGATGAACTTTTCATCCAATGTCTTGCCGTAGTCTTCTCCGTCCCACTGTGGAAGGCAGATAGGAAAGTATGGGCCACGGAGAATGTTTGCGACACGCGTGTCCTTTTGGATACGATCGGTGAGCACAAGTATCCGTTCGATAAACTCCTTTTCCGGCAAAAAATGCGTTCCCGCCGGGTAGTACTCCGAGAGCCGCGCAAGCAACTCTCCGTGATTTGCGTCTACTTTCTCCAAGTAGAAGTCCTTATTCGGTTCGGTGACCTTTGCTCGCACGAATGACGGCTTGATACGCCAGGCGTTTGAGTCGAACAGCGGCTTCAGCTTTTCTCGCAGAATGGCGCGCGCCGGATCGTCAAGCGTAAGCATGAGATCATCGGAGAGAAAGGCCTCGATTGCGCCTTCTCCACCCGCATGGGAAATTTTGACAGCGAGCGCGTTGAGCTGGCCCAGGTTAAGATGTCCACAGGTTGCGCTCTCATTACCTTCCGGCCACGTCATTGCCGCGGCGAGCGTCGGGATATCAACGATCCCAGCCACTTTCAAAACGTCATCCAAAGTAATTCGTCCGTGATTTTTATTCACGATTCCTCCTATAGTGGGCTATTTGCCCGATTGATATTGCCACTGCCCGTGGCCCAGGTTCCGTTGATGTTTTAACGGATACGATAGTATCCAATATCTTCGAAGACTTGTCAAACAAAAAATTCTGTGCTATTCTCCTTTTACGTGCTTACCCTATAAAAAAGGGGTGGTAAAATTAATTCCATACAATGCCCAATCTAAAATCTTCCATAAAAGCCATGCGAGTATCTCGACGCAGAAACGTCATCAATACTCGCGTCAAAGATAAATACAAGGACGAACTCAAGACTTTCCGCAAATTAGTCGCCGAAGGCAAAAAAGACGAAGCTCAAAAAGCAATCTCCAAAGTAGCTTCAGCCCTGGACAAAGCGGTAAAGAAAAACGTCATACATAAAAACAAGGCCTCAAGACTCAAATCCCGAATGGCCAAAGCAGTGGTAAAACTCTCCGCATAAAGGAGAGTTTTTTAGTTTGTAAAGTAGAATTCCCCTCTCCAGGCCTGGAGAGGGCAGGGAGAGGTCGAATCGCCGTATGAACTTTTTAAAAGTAATTGTTGTTTGAAACAGCACAAGCAGCTTTCAGTCAACCTCTCCCTTGATCCCTCCCCACTCTTAGGGAGGGAAATAACTTTAAAAACTTTTTACTTAATAAGATTCACAATCAGCTTCACGATTGTGTCTTTTTGTTTCGGATGGCTTTCGGCCACAAGCAGAGCCAGCGCGGTGAGCGCGTTGTCATCGATTTTACTCTCACCGTTTTTGGCAAAAAAATGATTATTCTCAATGAGGTAAAGCAAGAAAAGCAAAGAACCAATACGTTTGTTTCCATCTATAAATGGATGGTCTTTGATCGCGAAATACAATAAATGCGCTGCTCTCTCCTCAATGCTTGGATAGGCCGGCTTGCCGCCGAATCCCTGTTCAATCGAACCCAAGACTGCATCTAGCTTATGATTGGATTCTTTACCAAAAATATCTGTCGCCTGTTTTTGCGCGATTAGTCTTTTCTTCAAATGCTCAATAGATTTTCTAGCTTCTTCCAATTTCAGCACCAGAGGAGTTTTTTTGCTGACTCCAGAAAAATCCAGCTCTCCCCTGTCATACTTGTTGAGCGTGACCCAAGTATTAGTATAGTCAGTAATCACTTTCAAGAGGCCCTTTTCTTTGTCTGTCAGCTGTCGGGAGTTGAGGACTCTTCTGAAAATCTGATTTGTAGCTTCGAGTTCTTTGATCCGCGCTTGTGATTCGGCTAGTCGCTTTCTGTCTACAATGTAGCCCTTCAAAATATAGTCGCGGAGGCGCTCGGTGGCCCAGACGCGAAATCGAGTGCCGAGTTTGGAGTTTACTCTGTACCCGATTGAGATGATCATATCTAAGTTATAGTAATCAACCTGATAAATCTTCCCATCGGCAGCAGTTGTTGCAAATTTTGCAACAACTGAATTTTGTCTTAATTCAGTGCTTTTGAAGATGTTTCTAATATGCCTTGAAATAACGGACTTGTCGCGCCCGAAAAGATCAGCTATCTGCTGTAAGGATAGCCAAACAGTCTCATCTCCAAGCCATACCTCCACTCCAGGTCCAGAAGAGTTTTTATAAATAACTATCTCACCTTTTGATTTTTCGTTTTTCATATTATTTTACCAGTGTGCAATTTTTGCACATTCCAAATTTTGGTTAATTATACGGCTACAGTCGTTAAACTATCCGGAAATTCCGGATAACTACAATGCACTATCAACTACAACCTCATTTCCTCCATCTCACCCCAATTCTTCCCCACCTTGGCCTCAACGATTACCGGCACGGAAAGCTCAATAGACTGCTCCATCAGCTTTTTTATTTTGACAGCATATTCTCGGACCTTATCGGTTTTGACTTCAAACAGCAGTTCATCGTGCACTTGAAGGAGCATCCGGCATTCTGGATTTTCAACGCCAATTTTACGCGCCACGTCCAACATCGCAACCTTGATGATATCGGCGGCCAGCGACTGGATCGGCATATTGATCGCGGCGCGCTCGGCCGCTGCG
>Ga0209542_10002407_pt1 | contig 41846 bp, 45 predicted proteins | sample RifCSPhighO2_01_FD_184028 | JGI IMG/M metagenome (GOLD analysis project Ga0209542, IMG submission 184028) | Soil microbial communities from Rifle, Colorado - Rifle CSP2_plank highO2_0.1 (SPAdes) (version 2) | ecosystem: Environmental > Terrestrial > Deep subsurface > Rock core/Sediment ... | reverse complement strand
GAGGAGGGCGCCTGCCGGCGATGGCGCTACAGCGCCAGGTGTGACCACGACTCAGGACGCGGGCGAATGTTATCCCGCCCACGGCGGCTTCGCACTCGGGATGGCGCGGATCCCCATGGGTAGACGCCTTTTTCGCAGCGGCCCTGCGAGAACATGGCCGCAATCTGCCGCGCTGCATCCTTCACATGTGAAGGGAGCGCCACACACCGATATCCCACAGCGACACACCAACCGCTCGAGAGCGCCCGAGCCCAGCTGGGCGTTCTTGAGGCATTGTTCGGGCGCGGCGACCACCTGTTGACGCCGAAATTGACGTCAAACAGAGCCACCGCCACCGTAGCCGGTACCACATTGGGCGAGTCGAGGACGACAGCGACGCAACCGCGCTTCTGGAGCGCCTCAACTTCGAGGATGTGTTGTCGGAGCGCCTCGACCAAAAGGGCACTCCGCGGGTTCCGCCTACCGTTGTCACTCTTCTCCTCGTGAATAGTGAAAAACACTAGGTCACCACCAATCGCCATACAGCACCTCCATTGGTTTGTGAGGGGTTTGCGGAGACCGGACAAAGTACGAACTGTCCTCTAATAGTCTACCATGAGCTTTCTAAACGTCAACAGGGAGTAATCAAGACCCGAGTGACATCGGCCAAGGGGTCGGGACGGCAAGAAGCATCAAGACTGCTCCGAGAATGGCCAGGTTTTTCATAAACTGGACTTGATCCATCATGCGCGCCTGTTCTTCCTCTTTCCAGAAAGCATGCATGCTAAATGTCACCGGAATGAAAAAGAGCACCAAAGCGGCGATACCAGATGTCACACGCACTCCGGTAATGATGGTGTAGCCGCCGAAGAGAAGGAGTAAGCCGGAAGCAATGACTGCCGCTTTCGCCATCGGAACTTTTTTAGACTCGGTATAAGCAGCCAAATCTCTAGTCTTAAATAAATGATTGTAGGCGTTGAAAAGCAGAAAACTGCCGAGCAAGAGTCTGCCGATAAAAAATATAATGTCCGTGTTCATGTAGTTTAAATAAACTGGTAAGTCCTGACATTATAACACCCGGAGAGATTTACCGATTACACTTGCGTTTTATAAACACTTGTTGTATAATGAAAGTAGACTGTAGACAACCTTACACTACTTCAGAAGAGCGCCCACGCGGCGCGGGGAGAGAAACAGTGACAACCACCTACTTAATACTTGGTTTCCTAGTCATCTGGACAATCCTTCTGGGAATCGCCTCGGTGACCCTGATCAAAACCGGGTCGATCGGAGCTGTGTTCCGATTCAGGAAGTTCGTGCGGACTCTTCAACCCGGCCTCAACTTCGTCATACCCATCATCGAGTCGGTCGAATACTACTCGACCCAGACTCACCAGGAGGAGCTTCCAGCCGAAGCTGATGATATTGATCGGGTTAATGCCGTCCCAGCGCCAGGAAAGAAACTCCCCTTCCGTGTCCTCATGAGCGGTAGCGGAGAAGCCATCTTCTATGTGAAGAAGTCTCTTGGCGACCCAAGCATCGTAGCCAACCGTCCGATCACAGCGTGGAATACGGTTCACATCCAAGACCTAGATGAAACGAGAAGAAAAGCTCTGGAGGAAGACTCCCTCCATGCTCCACTCACAGGCGAGATTGCAGTGATCGTCGAGTGGCATCTCGAGAGAGACGACGAATCCTCTATCAAGGACTTCGTCCAGAACGTTACGCCGGAAAGTGAACGCGATCGAGAAGAGGAGGTCAGAAAACGTATTGAGGACATGGCGTCTAGAGCGGTTCAAGAATTCCTTGGGCCTGTGACCCTTGGCCACGCTCGAGAAATGATGCCCCTCTTCAGCCTACTCCTCACGGAGAGATTGGAGATACTGGTCGGGGAAAAACCGGACCCAAACACCGGCGTGGCTGACAGACCCTGGGGTATCCACATCCGCGATGCTTACATCAAGAGCATCCACCCAGGTAGGAGAGTAAACCAGGCCAGAGCAGATGCCGCGGCTTCGGTAAGCAAGAAGCAGGAAAAAATTCGTGAGGCCGAGGGCGAAGCAGTAGCCACCCGGGTACGGGCTGACGCAGATGCTTTCGCCGAACAGAGAAAAGGCGAGGGCGAAGCCGCTCGAATCGGCGCGATGGTGGCGGTGATGGGAACCGAGGAGGCCCGCTTCGTCGCGACCCTCGATGTGGCAGAGACCGTCCTGCCCAATGCCAACACGATCATCATGCCAAGTGACCTAGGAGTTATCGGTGGTATTCTCACTCTCGGTCGCGAGATTGCGAGAAATAACAGAAAGGAAGGAAAGGCAGAGGAGAAGAAGTAGTGTGGTAAACCGGGCCGGACGACATCGTCGTCCGGCCCTTGACTTTTTAATAAAATGTATGATAGAATTATAACAGACGCCCTTTGAAAAAACCCATCGACTCGCTAGAAAGGACGGCCTCCAATGACGCTAGCAATAGTGATTATCGTCGGAATCTTGGGTACACTGCTTCTCGGGTACATGGCATACAGGAACTGGGCGAGTTCTGTGTACACGCAACGTAGACCGACACAAGCACCGACTCCCTCCACCCAACCCGTATCTGTTAATCACGGTAGGTGGTCCAGGAAATGGCTCTGGTGGTCGGCAGCCATCATACTTCTCGTGGCTGTTGGTGTCTACGGACGGTACGGCCACTATCGGACGCCGCCATCACCGGCAACATCAGGGGTGAGTTCAGACAACACCTTCACGGTTGTGGTGCGACCCGGGCAACCGGCCGAGGTCGTCATGCCACCAGACTGGCAAATAGTCTGGTGGGGAGATACCAGTCGCTTCGAGAGCCACGCTATCTGGCGGGGTAAGGACAAAATTCGAGTCTTTACGACTCGACCGGGTGTGGGGTCTGCGGAAATCAAAATCCACAGGTACCACGACCCAGACCCCAATTGGTGGCGCCGCCAATAAGCGCGCGGTGCACGAACACCAAAGGCGCCCCGAGTTTATCGAGGGGCGCCTTTTTCAATTTTCAATTAAACGGGTAACCGGAACTAGGGATACCAAAAGTGCCGAGAATCAGGCGAATGAGACCGTAAGCGGAAATCATGATGAACATACCGAAAAGCCCCCAGAAGATTTTCCTCTTGCCCTCGTCACGACCAGCATCAATAGTCTGGGAGGCGATGAACTGGAAAATACCCCAGAAGAACACCAGGAAAGCAATGCCGAAAGCAAACAAAATCAGAGGGTTCAGTATGAACTGATTGATTTTGTTGAGAAACTCGGAGATGTCCATCAGGCTTCACCGATCCACTTAGAGACCTGGAACTGTTGGAACGTCCACAGAGCCACCAGTATTAATCTCGAGAGCACCGGCGATGAAGTCCACAAGGCCCCAGACCCCGACCATTACGAAAAGGGCGATTAAACCCCAGAGCATAATTTTCTTACCCTCTCCCTTAGCCTCCTCATTGCCTTGCGCGAAGATAAATTTAACAAGCCCCCAGAAGAACGCGAGAAGCGCGATAGCAACAACGATAGGAAGAGCCAAGCCGACCACTCTGCCGATAGACCCAACAAGGCGTTCTATGCCGGCTAACTGTTGGGCAAAAGCAAGCACCGGAGCAAACGCCAAGGTGACAAGAATAACTTTTTTCATTTATTTAACGTCTAATTTTATTTGTAATATACCTACACGGTATGCCTATATGATACGTCAAGGATTACAAGGGCGCAATGAGGGGTTATCCCCCACATCTAGATTATCCACGGGCCAGGACTAGTCGTGCTCGGAAGGTTGAGCGCACTCTGCATAAACCGGATTATCCCCCAGACCGATACCATTACAAAAAGCGCTAAAAGACCCCATTTCATAATCCTTTTTCCCTCATCCACAACTTTCTCATCCCCGCCAAGACGAAAGATAAACTTAGCCAGACCCCAAAAGAAGACCAGAAGGGCAATTGCCACCACTATCGCAATAAGTGGGTTTGTGAGACTTCCTACCGCTTGAATTAACTCTTTAACGCCAGTCATATGTTTATATGTTTTTTCATCTTGTATTAATTATCTCATTATTCCGGTAAAAAAATCGAACCGAATGGCCGACTGAAGCCGATGTCCCTGTATACAAAGGCCAAAATCGCGATAAATGAGACCATCACAAAAAGCGCGATGAGTCCCCACTTCATTAAATTCTTTCCATCCTCAACAGTTTTTTTTTCATCTCCGCCGACGCGAAAGATGAATTTGACCAAACCCCAGACGAAAACCAGCAAAGCCAGGCCCGCGATGACAGGCAAAGCTGTCCGTATCAAGTCGACGAAGATATTCACCAATTCACTGAAATTGGTTGGTGGCATGTTACTTTATGATGGACATATCGGACCGCCTAATTGCCCGATAGTGCGACAAATCACATTGGCAAGCACCCATGAGCCGAGGAGTATGGCCGTGCCTATCGCTGTGTAGAGAAGTGCTTTGTGGGCAGTCTCAATCTTTTTGGTATCTCCTTGCGCCGTAACGTAGAGAAAGCCAGAGTAAATGAAGGCAAGCACCGCAAGCACCCCGCCGATAGGAAGAATAATTTTATCGATGATTGTCCTAAGAAGGGCGAAGAGTGAGTCACCGCCGCGGAAAGGATTGTCGAGGGTGATAGCCTGAATCGAAACTGCGTCCACCAGGAAAAAAATCGAGAGCGACACCAGAACTACAGATAATTTTTTTATATTCATAATTATGCCACGCCCAGAATAGAGAATCCTTCTTTAAGCAAGACTTTCGTTATAGTGTAAACCAGAAGCCAGGCCCCGAGTATCCACAGGTAACCGATAAGCACTTTTCTGAAAATTTCTTTGGCCCTGTTTTTAGAGCTTTCGTTACCACCTGACGTCAGGAGCAGAAAACCGGCGTAGGCAAAAGCGGCGGTGGCGAGAAAGGTTGAGATAATGACAAGGTCTGTAATAAGATTCTGGGCTAAGACAATAAGATCAGAGAATTTGCAGTTCGGACCATCACAAACGATAAGCGGTTTCATAATTATTGTTTGATGAGCGCCTCGATTTCGCTATTAACTTTGTTTAGTGCCTCGAGAGTGCGAGCCCGACCACTGGTAATGGACTCTATCGCCGCGCGGAAGATAATGTCGGTCGCTACAGTATCCGGGTCCAGCCATCCCTTAGACTGAAGCGCCGCATCGTAAAAAACGGAAGAGGTGGCGTCGGTCGGTTTTCGAGACAAGAGGTCGCGCCGCGCCGGCGGTAAGGCAAGAATTTCGGCGAGAGAAAGTGCCGCCTCTCTGGAAACCAATTTAGTCGCGAAAGCCAGCGCGGCACTTGGGTTCCGAGAACCACGGGATATGGCTACAGCTCGAAGACGACCAAAAGTGACAGTTTTGCCGGAGACTCTTGACTGGGGTACGGGAGAAACCCCGAAGTTGAGAGTTGGATTCTTGTTCTTGAGCACGCGAAGCTCCGAAGCAAAGCCCAGATAGTAAGCGGAGCTACCGCTTGTGAAGTGAGTCTGGGCATCAATCAGCGAGCGATTCCAACTGTAATAGACTCTGGCCGGATTTGAGAATTGAGTGTAGAAGTTAAAAGTTGCTTCACCGGGCGAGACTGGAGTACCGAAGTTCATGGAAATTTGCGAGCGCAACTCCGAACCTATGAAGCTTGTAATAGGCGTACCGGCCTGGAGGAGAAGGAGTGAAAGAATGTCTTTAGCGTGATGGATATTTCTCGCCTCGCCCAGAGCCATAACTGACGAGACCAGGTTTCCAGCGGCGTCCATCTTCGAAAGATTCGCGGCAAGTGCATATATTTCATCCCAATATGCCATTGGTCTGGCTTGCCCCGCGGCTGAAAGTAAGTCTCTATTGTAGTAGAGCACCATCGGGTCAATAGAGAGAGGCAGGGCGTAGATGCCTGCCCCGTCGAGAAAGAGCTCTCCCTCCTCGACAAATGCTGTTTTAAAGTCTCGTTCGCTGATACTAGTGTAAGGAATGATTGAGAGTTTAGGTTTATTCTTCCAAAGCTTGTCTTGAGTGAGAATGACCAGGTCGGGACCTGTTCCCCGCGCGAGCGCTTCGGTAAATTCCGTCTCGATTGTCCCGGTCGATTTTTCCACATAGCTTATAGTAAACGTCCTGTCCTGACTGATGGCGGAGGCGTTGAGTAAGAGACTGAAATCTTGCGAAGAAATATCTCCCCAAACGGTCATAGCGACAGTCTTGCCACTCGAACCGCGATAGAGAGAAAACACTGCTACACCGGCGACAATCGAGACCGCAAAGACTGCGAGTAGGATAATCTGGAACTTGGACATATTTTAATTGTAACACAACACTTATTTTACAATTCGCATTTCATCCACATTCTAAAGTCAGCAGTATTCGGTATTCGATCTATATTGTACGATCGTGAATAATAGCATAAGAGTAAAATGAGTGTTAAAGCTTGAATCCGAAAATCGCTTTAAGCCATTTATCATTTTCTATTTCATCTACCACTAAATACAGTAGGTTTCTGCCTAATTCAAAATTTGTTTTTAAGAGCATTATGAAATCTTCACAATCATAAGGATAAACCCAGACGCTCTTCTGTAATTTCACAAACCCAATCTTATTGAGAGTGATACGAAGCTGATCTCTGGTTCTCCTTTGCTTTTCTCCAATATCGAAAATAATGACACGCCACTTTCGATCCCAGCGTCTTGGTTTTTGCAAATTAAAATCACGCGCTTCAAGAATATTTAATTGTTGTCTTCCTTTCTCCGTGATTGTGAGATATTTTTTACCACTAGAAGTAGCTTGAAATTTTAATGCTTCATTCTCAAGAAGTTTCTTCATTGACCTGCTCAAATTAGAATTACGACTATGTCTAACCAAACCTAACTGGTTCAGTACTTGTAAGGCATTCGGTGCTAAAACTGCAACGCCTAACATACCTGCAGCTGTTACAGAACTAAGAAGAATCTTTTGAAGATTCTCTTTTCTAACTCTCTTTTTTATTTCAGTTTCTATTTTCCCCATAGTTCATGTGTATTACACGATCATCTATAATACACGATCGTGTAGAATAGCACAAAAATTTTAAGCGGTTAAATCACTCTGCAAACATAAATATATCTACAGGCATATGAGAGATGCTATTGAGTCGCCGTCGCGAAGTTTCATAATACGCACGCCCTGGGTTTGGCGACCCAGGGCGGGAATCTCTTTGAGTCCGACCCGTACCACCTGACTCTTTTTCGAAATAGCGATAACCTCGTCTTCTTGGCCCGTAATGACTTGCGAGGCGATGATTTGACCGGTCTTCGGCGTCACTTTCGAAGTGAGAACTCCAGAACCTCCTCTGCCCTGAACTTTATATTCAGAAAGATTTGTGCGTTTGCCATAACCATTAGCGGAGATAACCAGCAGGTGGCCTGACTTCTGATCCGGTTTAACGACATGGGCACCGACGACTGCATCTCCCTTATCTATCTTAATTGCTCTTACTCCCCCCGCGCCTCGACCCATCTCGCGGACACCCGATTCTTTGAATCGTATGGACCGACCTTTCCTCGTCACGATTGAAATATCATCACCCTTCTCGACAAGTCCGACTGATATTAATCTGTCCGGCGAAACAAGTTTGATAGCGATGATGCCGGAAGAGCGCACGTCTCGGAAACTCTTGACAGACACTTTCTTGGTAGTGCCGTTTTCCGTAACCATAAACAATGAGCCACCGATATCTTTCTTGTTTTTCGGCATGGCGAGAATTGAAGTCACTTTCTCGTCGTCAGAGAGTGAGATAAAATTCATGACGGACTTACCGCGCGTGGCGCGTTTACCTTCCGGAATGTCATACATTTTAATTTGATAGACCTTACCCTTGTCGGTAAAGAACAAGAGATCGGCATGCGTGCTGGCAGTTAAGAAATTGGTGACAAAATCTTCTTCTTTAGTATCAAGGTCCACCACTCCCACTCCGCCGCGCTTCTGACGCCTGTATTCACCTGGATTGGTACGCTTGATGTATCCGCCTGATGTCAGAACCAGCGTATTCTCTTCTTCGGGAACAAGGTCCTCGACGGAGAGAACTTTGACACCACCTTTTATCACTTTAGTGCGACGTTCGTCGCCATATTTTTTTTTGATATCTTCGAGTTCGACCTTGACTACTTGTAAAATCTTGGTGGGCGAGGCGAGCAATTCTTTCATCTCTTTTATGAAAGCCTCGACTTCTTTGAGTTCGTTCTCTATTTTTTCCCGCTCGAGACCGGCCAGTTTCTGGAGTTTCATCTCAAGTATGGCATTAGCCTGGAGTGTGGAGAGTTTGAATTCTTTCATCAAACCGGTGCGAGCGTCGTCAACACTCGAGGAAGCCCGGATGAGTTTGACAACTTTGTCTATGTTATCGAGCGCTTTGACGAGGCCGAGAAGAATATGCTCCCGCTCCTCGGCTCGCGCGAGTTCAAATGTCGTACGACGTTTAACCACCGTCTCTCGGTGTTGGAGAAATTCGATAAGCATACTCTTGAGCGAAAGCGTCTGGGGTACGCCATCGACCAGCGCCACGAGGTTGAAATGGAAAGTGTCTTCGAGTTGAGTATGCTTGTAAAGAGTGTTCAAGATTTTCTGCGGTTGGCTTCCGCTCTTGAGGTCAATGGCGATACGGATATCATTGGTTGACTCGTCGCGAAGGCCCTTGATACCTTCGACCCTTTTTTCCCGGACGAGATCGGCAATTTTTGCAATCAAGTCGGATTTGTTCACCCGATAAGGAATGGCGGTGATGATAATCTGAAATTGGCCGGCCTTATTTTCAACAATGTCAGCCACTCCTCGAGCCACCACTGGTCCGCGACCGGTAGCATAGGCATGGTGGATATCTTTTTCATTAAAAATAATTCCGCCGGTCGGGAAATCAGGTCCTTTTACAAAGCCGAGTAAGTCTTCGGTAGTGGCCTCGCGATTGTCAGCGAGGAAAATAGCAGCGTCAACCGCTTCGGTCAAGTTGTGCGGAGGGATATTGGTGGCCATGCCGACAGCGATACCCAAGGTGCCGTTCAGCAACAAATTCGGTGCCGCCGCTGGCAGAACAACCGGCTCCGACTTCGTACTATCATAATTTGGCCGGAAGTTTACCGTATCCTTCTCAATATCTTTAAGCATCTCGCCGGCAAGACGTGACATCTTCGCCTCCGTGTAGCGATAAGCGGCGGCGGCGTCTCCGTCTATCGAACCGAAGTTTCCTTGGCCGACAACCAGCGGGTAGCGCATTGAGAAATCCTGTGTCATTTTAACCATCGCTTCGTAAACGGAAGTGTCGCCGTGCGGATGATATTTACCGAGCACGTCTCCGACGATGGTGGCGGATTTTTTAGTCTTCGCGCCAGCATTGAGACCAATCTCATTCATGGCAAAGAGAATACGACGGTGCACCGGCTTGAGACCATCGCGCACATCTGGAAGAGCGCGATCCGTAATCACCGACATGGCATAGTCGATGAACGACTCCTTCATTTCACTTGTAATCGCTCGAGGAATGACTCTGTTTTCGTCCTTATTCGCCATAGATATCTAATGCGCCATCTCTCATCTCTTGGTATTCGGCTTCGAAATCCACTGCCTTAAGACTTGACTTAAGTTCTCCCCAATTACTCTTGAAAGCTTCGAAACTGGCCGCCAAGCTCGAACCCAGTGATTGAAACGGGCTGACTTCGCTTGTCTCGACAATTATTCTCGTGTTAATACCGAAAGTGGTCAAAGACCACACCCCAAAGATGAAGAGAGTGACCGTACCAGAAGCAAGAAGCGCAAACTGCTTCTTATGATGGTCGGGTTTCTTATAAAGTTGAGCTAAATATTTTCTCATATGTTTATTTCTTGTTTATAGTGAGTTCATCGAACTACTCCTCTTTTAAGACTACTATTTCGCTTTCCTTGCCCTCCAGGTCTTTCTTTTTTATCACAAATTTGTCAAGCAAATCCACCTTTGCTTCGCCTCCCTCTTTTATAAACTGCTCTAGTGCGATTTTTTTATAGTGCATTGGTATGATAACAGACGGTTCAAGCGAGACGGCAAGCTTATAGGCAGAGACTGGATTGAGAGTATCACCCTCGCCAATAGGTATAAAGAGAATGTCTACATCTTCTATGGCTTCGAGAGTCCCGTTCGGCAGAGTCGGATTGGCGAGCGCGCCGAGAAAACAAAGGTTCATTCCTTCAAAAGATATAAGATAAATCGTATTTATTTTCTTGCCTGCCTGCGCAGGCAGGGCGGGTCCTTCGGAAAGAAAACCCTTTATAAAAATGTCTTTAATTTCATACTCGCCCGGACCATCTATGATGAAACCGGATTTCTCCGCAGTCTCGTTTCGACCGCTACTAAATAGAGTAATATCGGCACTCATTTTAGATTGTGGGTTGAGTACCAAAGTTAAATCTCCTTGAGAAATTTTGAAGCATTCCGCGCCATGATAGCTGATTACCATCGCCCCATTTTAGCATAAATTGCTTGCTTTCACCAGCGTTTTTTGATACCCTGGTATGGTTCTTTATTAACCCCCGTTTTTATTACCCCTGTCTCTTTGGCAATCATTCTTGAAGAGACATGACTAGAAACGGCCATCTTTTTTTGAACACCAATACTACAGAAGTTGACGCGTTTCTAACAAGTCTTCCCAATCCCCCTTCGGTCGACGACCTCGTGGAGGGACCCGTCATAAGTATTGACAAAGGTGCAGTCTACATCGACTTGCCGCCTTTTGGCACCGGCATCATCTATGGTCGCGAATTTATAAACGCCCGAGACATTATCAAGAAAATTAATGTCAGTGATATCGTCCGAGGCAAAGTTGTCGGCATCGGTGGTAAAGAAGGTTATATTGAAATCTCTCTGAAAGAGGCGCGTCAGGCGCTCATCTGGAGCGAAGCCGAGGAAGCAATCCGCGAGAAACGCACCTTTGAGCTACCAATTACAGACGCTAATAAGGGTGGTCTTATTATTAACTGGCAAGGTCTTTCGGGCTTCCTGCCTGCCTCCCAGCTTAAGCCGGAACACTATCCGCGCATCTCCGACGGAGATAAAGAAAAGATTCTTGACGAATTGAAAAAGCTCGTGGGAGAGAAACTTTTGGTCACCATTATTGGCGCAAGTCCTAAAGAAGGCAAGCTTATTTTCTCCGAAAAAAGTCCTGAAACCAAAGACAAAGAGAGTATCGTGGCCCGTTACGCTCTGGGTGATGAACTCGTAGGCGAAGTCACTGGTCTTGTCGACTTCGGTATTTTCATCAAGCTTGAAGAAGAACTTGAAGGTCTGGTACACATCTCGGAGATCGACTGGGGTCTCGTCGAAAATCCAAAGATGATGTTTAAAATCGGCGAGAAAGTCAGGGTCAAGGTTATTGAAATCAAAGACGGCAAGATTTCTCTCTCTATCAAAATGTTGAAAGAAAATCCCTGGAGAAAAGCGGAGAAAAAATATAAGAAAGATGCCATTGTCGAAGGCGTCATTATTAAGTTCAACAAGTATGGCGCCCTCGCCTCGATCGAGGAGGGCGTGGCCGGCCTGATACATATTTCCGAATTCGGTTCAGAAGAGAAACTCCGCGAGAAACTCGAGATGGGCAAGGTTTATACTTTCAAAATCACTCTGTTTGACCCGAAAGAACAAAAGATGGCCCTCTCGTTCATTGACAAAAAATAACTCTCTCTCCAAATTGTCCAACTGTCCAACTGTCCAACTGTCCAAAGCTCGGCTTTGGACAGCTACAGCTCAGCCAAATATTCTAGTTCTTCTTCCTTGATCTTTGCTGGGGACGTCTTTACAAAATTTTCATATTCAGCTTTGTCCTTAAATTGTCCGATGACAATATCGGGCATAATCAAGTCGCCCCAGCGATTCTCATCTATAAAATCCTGGTAGCTTGACCAAATATATTGGTCTTCTTTTTTGAACCACTTGGAAATTTCTCTCGGGTTCCTATGGATATAAGCAGAAAGGTGAAGAAGTTGACGATCATCTGCTATATGTACTGCACGATAAGGACCTTGAAAGACGTGTCCAGATTTCTGGTACTTGGTGTTGTAATACTTTGAGTAAGAAGTTAGGACTCTTTGCATATAAGCTGCTATACCACCCTCATCTAACTCTTTAACAATCAAATGGAAATGGTTCGGCATGATGCAAAATGCCACCAATTCAACTCTTCGCTTCTTTATGATTTCATCTTCTTCAACGTTGTCTAAAGCTCGACTTTGGACAAATTCTTTTACCTTTCTGCCCAACTGTTGAAATATAATTGGTGATTGGAAATACAAAGTTAAGAAAAGAAATCTAAAATAATCACTAGTGTTATGGAAAATTACCTGTTTATTTACTGCCCTATTAAATATATGGTAATACTCGCCAGGAGCAATCCTTATTAACCTCATAACTTAATTATATGTCCAAAGCTCGGCTTTGGACAGGTGCTTTGGACAGGTAGTTACTTAGAGACCAAGTTGATACATCTGGGTATCATACCCTTTAGTTTCCTCGTCATTTCTAGAAAATCCTAGAAATTCAAGTTCTTTAAAGAGCTCTTTTCTAACTTCTTCTGGATCAACATCATCTTTAGTAAGTTTTTCTAATTCTATAAAATTACCTAGTTTTTCTACACTGTCTAAACATATTTCATAGCTCCCGAGTTTACCTTTTCGGCGTAGCTTCTTTACCTCTATGACAGGAAACCAGCCGAGAGTTTGAAGTATTTTATGAGTTTCCTCCGGATTATTAATTTCAGTCTCATATTCTAAATTATCCATTTCACCGGCACACTGTTGTTTAAGATTTAATTGAGCATGATCTGTCAAATGACGAATGCGGATAATAATATCTCCTTCCTTGGCGGATTCAAATTCTTCCGTAGAATTTTTGAGAGAATATATGACATCATGCTGACTAATCGGCTCTGAGAGAACACAGCCCTTCGAAGCAAGCTTTTGCTCAACATCTTCAAGACTTTTAACTTTAAGCTTTATTTCTATTTCTCTCATAAGCTATTAAACTCCGTCATGGCGTTGGTGAGACCGCGCGTGACGATTGTTTCGACGGCGCCTTGAGCGCGTTTGAAAACTTTCTTCAAAATCTCTATTTCAGATTTTTTAAACTTCCCGAGAATGTGTTTCTCCACATCCACCTTTTTTCCTATACCGATACGAATACGGATAAATTCTTTTGTCTTGATGGCGCGTATGATTGACTCTAGTCCCTTATGTCCGCCGGAACTGCGATTAAAAGATATTTTTAGAGTACCTAATTCCAAATCGAGATCATCGTATATAACAATCAGCTTTTGTGCGACCTTTTTTGACTTAACTATCTTTGCGACTGCTTGGCCAGACTTATTCATATAAGTGTCCGGAGTAAAAACTTTGAAACCTGCCTTACCGGCAGGCAGGCCAGAGACTTTGTCTACCAGAAAATCTGCCGCTATTCGCCCCGTATTGTGTCGAGTGCGCGCGTATGCTCCTCCGGGATTACCTAAACCCACGATGATATACATACCGCTATTGTGTCAAATCAAGTTAGATAATACAATCTTAGCCAATCATGAATCGAGGCTCTTCAAATTTTTGGAAAGAACTTGCGAAACTTGCTCTTCTTTCTTTCTTGATAGTAGTGCCATTCCGTCTGTATATAGCCCAACCCTTCATCGTAGAAGGCGCATCCATGGACCCGACGTTCGAAACAGGAGACTACCTTATTGTCGATGAACTCACTTACCGCTTCAGGCCGCCGGAACGCGGTTCCGTTCTTATTTTTAAGTATCCCAAAGACCCCAGAAAATCTTTTATCAAGCGTGTCATTGGTCTGCCGGGCGAGAAAATCACGATCTCCGACGGACAGGTCACGATTACGAATATCGAATATCCGGAAGGCTTTGTACTTGAAGAGCCATATGTAAAGTTGAGCAAATCGGATAGTTCAGATTATATTCTTGGCGCGGGAGAATACTTCGTCCTGGGAGACAATCGTCCTTCGAGCGCCGACTCGCGGATATGGGGTCCAGTGCCGGAGAAAAATATCGTCGGCCGACCGATTGTACGTTTTTATCCTCCCGCGTTCTTCCCAGGCAATCACTCCAATGATTGAATTTGACAGAATTCTTATTATAGCGAGCTACTTCGGCTTCCGTCCGATCATAGCCCCCAAAATTACTAAACGCGATGTTGAACTAACCAGAAACTGCGGAGATTATCCACATTATGATGCCGTCGAGAAAGCTTCCATGATACGCACATATCTAGAAGAAGGTTTTGCTTCCCTGCCGCATCCTTTTGCTCTAGTTTATGCAAAGTCTGCTTCGAGAAAAAGGTTCGGTGGCTATGCTCTTCACTTTATCGGCTCGCCTTCCGGCATAGCAGAAGCGACTTTGATCCGGACAACACTCTCCATTCTCTCGGAAGAAGGATATAAAAATTTGAGGGTGGATATCAATTGTATCGGTGACCGAGAATCCATAAACGCGTACGAGCGTGAGCTTATAAACTATGCACGCAAGTTCGGTGGCAACTTGTCGGACGAATGGAAACAAAGCATGAAAGCGGACATTTTCAACCTTTTTAGACTGAAGGCGCCGGAAGATCTTCGTTTGCGCGAGATGGCACCCTCTTCCCTTAATTTTCTCTCTCTGCAGAGCCGGGTCTATTTCAAAGAAGTACTCGAGTGTATTGAAGCTCTAGGTATAGAATTCCACTTAGCGCCGGAACTTGTGGGCGAGAGAAACCATACTTCCCATACTATCTTTGCCATCAGAAATATAGGTAATGAAAACACCAATACTTTGGCCGTCGGCTATCGCTATTCACGCCTGGCACGTTTTTTCGGACTAAGAAAAGAAATTCCCATGGCCGGGGTAAACATCTTTTCCACATCCCTGAGAAACGCTAAAAGACGAATTTATAAGGAATTGCCGAAGCCCAAATTCTACCTGATTCAACTGGGTCGAGAAGCGAAGATTAAAACTCTTTCTCTCATAGAACTACTACGCTGTCATCGCATACCTCTACATCACTTTATCGGCAAAGATAAAATTACCACTCAACTTTTAAATGCTGAAAATCTGCGTGTCCCTTACCTCATCATCATTGGACAAAAAGAAGCTCTCGACGATACCGCTACGATTAGAAACGTGGCCACGCGCGCTCAAGACACGGTAAGCATCGCAAACCTTCCGCGCTATCTCAAAAACATTACGCTCTAGTTTTGAGATATTCGAGCATGGTCTTGGCATCGCTTACCTCGAACGGATCATCCGGGCAATTGTCCGAGAAACCCGGCTCGATAAAAATCTTTTTGATTTCACCATCCTCCACGTACATGCTGTAGCGCCAAGAGCGTTCACCGAATCCGAGATTGTCTTTTCTAACCAGCATCTTCATTTTTTTAGTAAATTCCGCCGAACCGTCGGCCAGGAGTTTCACCTTCTTCACTTCCTGATTCTCGCGCCATTCATTCATGACGAAAGCATCATTAACGGAGAGACAGATTATTTCATCAATACCGAGTTTTTTGAATTCATCATAGAGAATTTCGTAACCAGGAAGATGTTGAGAAGAGCAAGTGGGAGTAAAAGCTCCGGGTAAAGCAAAAAGGACAATCTTTTTACCTTTAAATATTTCATCGGATGAAACATCCACCCAGGCGAATGGGTCATCTCCGCAGATTTTCTTGTCATGAGTATGGGTTTTGAAAATTACTTGTGGCACTCGTTTGGGCATATCCATGTTTGGCATTATAAATCATGGTGTGCTAAAGTTGCAACCGCAATGCAAGCCATGGTCAACATAGAGGTTATCAAAGGAGCAAATGAGAACAACTTGAGCGCGCTTCGACGCTTCACTAAACGTGTCCAGTCGTCAGGAGTCCTGCCACGTGTTCGCTCAAAGCGCTATACTCAACGTCTTCCTTCCCGCAATACCAGACGAGCCAAGACTATTGGCTATCTCAAAAAGAAAGAAACAACCGCCGAACTTATCAAGCTTGGCAAAATAAATGAAGTCAGCAAATTCGCGCGCCGGCGCTAAAAATTTCAAGAAAATAAAAAATAAAGTTCTAGGAAGTGACTACGAACTCTCACTTGTCTTTGCTTCTGACACATTGATACGGCGTCTTAACCGCACTTATCGCGGCGTTGATAAGCCGACAAACATTCTAGCCTTTCCACTCTCGAAAACAAGCGGAGAAATTTTTATAAATCGTGCGCGCGCGAAACCTTTTAGCGTCAAATATCTCTTTATCCACGGCCTCTTGCATTTGAAAGGAATGAAACACGGGGATACAATGGAACGAGCGGAACAAAAATTATTACATGACACGTCAAATCGTAGCTGGCATTGATATAGGCACTTCTCTCATCAAGGTGGTTATCGCCGAAGGGTTGATTGAACATGGGCATATCGTACCGAAAGTCATTGGTACCGGCTCTAATGAATCCAGAGGGGTGTATCGTGGCTACATTGCCAATTCAGCCGAGGCGGCAAAAAATATAGAAGTTGCAGTCCACCGGGCAGAAAAGGTTGCCGGCGTTAAAGTTAGGCGCGCCTATGTTTCTTTTGGCGGAATTGGTTTGGGAAGTGTAGTAGCAAGCGGCGCTACAATTATATCCCGGGCGGACCTCGAGATTACCGAGAGAGATATTTCTCTAGCATTCGAAGCCGCCGAAGCGGCCATACCGCCCGCCACTTCATTAAATAAGAGGATTATCAATACCGTCCCTATTGAATACAGAATAGACGGCAAGACGGTCTGGGGACAAGCTCTCGGTCTCAAAGCGCAAAAGCTCGAGGTCAGAGCGCTCTTCATCACCTGTTTAGAACATCATCTCACCGATCTTATAAGCACAGTAGAGAAAGCCGGCATAGAGGTCGTTGATGTGGTGGCCTCACCAGTAGCTTTAAGCTGTGTCACTCTTTCCAAAAAACAGAAGAGAGTGGGCTGTCTCTTGGCTGATATCGGTGCGGAAACTCTTTCTATTGTTGTTTTTGAGAACAACAATCTGATTTCGCTCGAAGTCTTTCCCATCGGTGCAAGCGATATCACCAACGATATTGCTCTGGGCCTTAAGATTTCGCCCGAAGAGGCCGAGAAGGTGAAGCTAGACTCCGGGAGAAGAATAATCTATTCGAGAAAGAAACTGGAAGAGATAGTGAGAGCGCGGCTTGATGATTGTTTCGAACTCATTGAAACACATCTTAAATCGATTGGCAGGCATGCCCTTCTGCCGGGAGGCATCATCATCGCGGGCGGAGGCGCCGCCACGCCCGATATCAAAAGTATTGCGGAAAATTCTCTTAAGCTTCCATCTCAAGTGGCGGAAATTTATTTTGGTCCGCCTGCGCAGGCAGGCAATGCGATAGAGGGTAAGGTCAAAGACCGCACTTGGGCGGTGGCCTGCGGTCTTTTAATAGTTGGATTCAATACGGACGACGAACAGCGCTCATTAGGCATCCGAAATAATTCTCTCATTACGGAAGGTGGGAGGCGCTGGGGAAGAGTTATCTCGCGCTGGATTTCTCAGTTTTTGCCGTAACACTTCTCAATATTTGTCAACTGCTTTTCTTTTTCGCTCTCTCTGATAAGATAGGCGCATCTAAAATTTAATTTAAGAGCATGCCACAAATTAAACCAGAGGTAGAATCTTTCGCCCGAATCAAGGTCTTGGGAGTAGGCGGGTCCGGCAAAAATACCGTCAATCACATGATTAACTCCAAAGTTAAGGGCGTCGACTTTATCGCGATTAACACCGACGCCCAGGACCTTCACCACTCTCTGGCAAAGAAGAAAATTCATATCGGTAAAAACTTGACTCGTGGTCTTGGCACGGGCATGAATCCGGAACTGGGCAAACGCGCGGTCGAAGAGACCAAGGAAGAAATTTTGGAAGCAGTCAAAGGCGCAGACATGGTTTTCATCGCCGGAGGCATGGGAGGAGGCACCGCTTCCGGCGCTGCGCCGATTATTGCCCGCGCCGCCAAGGAGAGTGGCTGTCTGACTGTGGCTGTCGTAACCAAACCTTTCTTCTTCGAAGGACAACAGAGAATGAGAATAGCGGAGGTGGCGATTGACGAACTCAAACAGGCAGTTGATGCCCTCATTATCATTCCCAACGACCGTCTGCTCCAGACAATAGAAAAAAATATCACCGCTAAAAACGCCTTCGCCGTTTGCGACAATATTTTGAGAGAAGCGGTTGAGGGTATTTCAGACCTCATTACTATTCCCGGCATCATCAACATTGATTTCGCGGATATTCGTTCAGTGATGGAAAATGCCGGAGCCGCACTCATGGGGATCGGCTCTGCTTCGGGAGAAAATCGTGCCGTGGAAGCAGCCAAGGCCGCCATTAGTTCCCCTCTCCTTGAGATATCTATAAATGGCGCCAAGGGCGTACTCTTCTCAATCGCAGGCGGAGACGATGTGACTATGTTTGAAATTCAGGACGCGGCGAAAATTATCACCGAGTCTGTCGACCCCAATGCCAAGATTATCTTCGGCACGGTGCACGATGAGAAACTCAAGAAAGGGGAACTCAAGATTACTGTCATCGCCTCAAATTTCTCTGATAACTATTCGAGTTCAAGAAAGGCAGCATCACTTTTCCAGACTTTCGGTGCCAACGAAGAGCAGAGCGGTAAGGGCCTGTCTGCGCAGGCAGGCAAGATTTTCAACACGATCTCTTCCCAGCCGCACAAAGAAGTTCAAAAACCGGCAGGAGAAGAGAAAAAAACCGAAAACAAACAGACTCCTCCTCCACCCATAGAAGACAATGACGATGACTGGAGCGCCGTGCCGGCGTTTCTCAGACGCTCGAAGCTGAAGTAGAATAGAAGAATGTTTGATCTGGCCATTATCGGCGGGGGTCCCGCTGGCGTCGCTGCCGGTGTTTACGCGGCGCGCAAACGCCTGAAAACTATTTTCGCCACCGAATCCTTCGGCGGGCAAAGCATCGAATCAGCCGGCGTGGAAAACTGGATTGGCACTAAAAAAATTTCCGGCCCAGATTTTGGAAAAGCGCTCGAGGAACACCTGCGCTTTTATGCTGGTGATTCCGTAGAGATAAAAGTGGGAGCGAGGGTGACGAATATTTCCAAATCAGATGGCGGTTTCAAAGTTGAGATGGCAAACCTGTCTGCGCAGGCAGGCAATGCTTATACGACAAAGACCGTCCTTATTACCACAGGTAGCACAAGGAGAAAACTTGACATCCCGGGAGCCAAAGAATTTGAAAACAAAGGCATCACTTACTGCGCCTCTTGCGACGGTCCTCTTTTTACTAATCAGGATGTAGCCGTTGTCGGCGGAGGTAACGCCGCGTTTGAAACGGCCGCTCAACTTCTGGCTTACGCTAAATCGGTTACCCTTATAAATCGAAGTGAAAAATTCAGAGCAGACGAAGTAACGATACAAAAAGTGCTTTCCCACTCAAATATGAAAGCGGTCAAGAATGCGATTCTCAAAGAAATCAAAGGCATCACATTCGTCAATTCATTGATTTATGAAGAAGAGGGAGTGGAGAAAGAAATCCCCGTGACCGGTGTATTTGTCGAAATCGGCTTGGTACCTACCACTGATTTTGCAAAAGAATTAATCCCTTTAAATAAATACGGCCAAATTCCCGTTGACCCTCGAACTCAAAGAACCGAAGTGGATGGCATTTGGGCGGCCGGAGACTCGACCGATGGTCTCTATCATCAGAATAATATCGCCGCCGGTGACGCCATCAAAGCTCTCGAAAACATTTATCTCTTTCTGCATGCCAAATAATGTTGTCTAGATAAACAAGAAGTAGTAACATATAACATTGTAACCAATATCAATTATCACACGTTTTGTTATGACACAGTCTCAAAAAACTTCGCTGTTCCTTCTCCGTATCGCGACCGGTTGGATGATGCTTTACGCGGGAGTGACAAAAATCGTTGACCCGACATGGTCAGCGGAAGGATATTTGAAAGGCGCAAAAATGTTTGTCGGATTTTACCAATGGCTTATCAGTCCGGGCATTTTGCCGATTACAAATTTTACGAATGAATGGGGTTTAACGCTTCTCGGTATCTCGTTAATTTGCGGAATTGGCATAAGATTATCCTCAATTCTTGGCGCGATTCTAATGATGCTCTACTACTTCCCGATTCTTGATTTCCCGTATCCGAATCCGCACTCATTTCTGGTAGACGAGCACGTCATCTATGCTCTGATATTAATTTTATTTGCTCACTTGCGAGCCGGTCGCGCTCTAGGCCTGGAAAACTGGTGCTCGCGCCTTCCCATCTGTTCTAAATACCCGAGGCTCCGCGCTTGGCTCGGATAATAATAATCGGCAACCCCCGCCTCAATAGAATGGAGTGGGCGATGCAGAATTCGAATCTGCGACCTTCCGAACGTCAATCGGACGCTCTAACCAACTGAGCTAATCGCCCAACGTTACTCTACTTCATCCCTAACTGTGTGGCAGAAAAAATCTTAACATTTTTCCCCGAATTTGCTAATATGTGCTGGCTCCCCATGGAGGCGTGGCTGAGTGGTTGAAGGCACCGGTTTCGAAAACCGGCAGACTCGCAAGGGTCTCAGAGGTTCAAATCCTCTCGCCTCCGCTCGCACGACAGACGGCCCTATCGTCTATCGGTTAGGACACAAGCTTTTCAAGCTTGGAAGCCGGGTTCGACTCCCGGTGGGGTCATGTGAAGATTCTAGCCATAGAAACAAGTTGTGACGAGACAGCGATAGCACTACTCGAAATAAATGGGCCGCTAGAAAAACCTGATATTAAGGTCTTGGGCAACACTTTGCTGTCTCAAATCCATTTGCATGAAAAATACGGTGGCGTCTATCCCAATCTGGCCAAGAGGGAGCACCAGAAAAACCTGCCTCCCCTCTTAGAACAAACGCTCCGCGAAGCTGGTGAGAATCCAGAAAAACCGAACATAGATTATATTGCGGTCACAAACGGTCCCGGTCTGGAGCCGGCACTTTGGGTTGGCATCAATTTTGCAACAGAACTCGGAAAGTCGTGGGATAAGCCGGTTATACCCGTAAACCACATGGAGGGACATATTTTCTCCGTATTATTTGAGGCTAACGACATCCTTGTTTTGCCTGCCCTCGCACTCTTGGTGTCCGGAGGACATACCGAACTGGTATATGTGAAAGATTTTGGAAATTACGAAATCATCGGCCGAACGCGTGATGACGCCGTTGGTGAAGCGTTCGATAAAACAGCGCGGATGCTCGGACTTCCCTATCCCGGCGGGCCGGAAATATCTCGTTTAGCCGAGAATTCAAGAAAAAGGGCATTCGAAGACATTATCAAACTCCCGAGGCCGATGATTCACTCAAAAAATCTCGATTTTTCCTTCTCCGGTCTCAAAACCGCGGTGCTCTACAAACTTAAGTCCGAAAATCGCTCAGATGTTGGATTTAAGGAGGATATGGCCAGAGCATTTGAAGATGCGGCAATTGAAGTACTGGTGGAGAAGACCCACAGAGCCCTGCTTGAACTGAAAGACAAGATAAAAACCCTTATTGTTGCTGGCGGTGTTTCGGCAAATCTTCATCTCTCTAGAGAACTCAATAAACTTGTAGAAGAATTCCCCGACCTCGCCCTGAGAATACCGACCAGATTTCTAACCACGGATAATGCCATAATGATTGGTATTGCAGCATTTATAAGATTATCCAGGGAACCTGAAATTCTTAGAAATCAGATTATGATAAGAGCACGGGGCAACCTGTCTATTTCTTCGGCTCAATAATTATCGCTTTCTCAGTAGTCTCCTTTTGGGCAGATTCCCTAGAAACATCTTTGCTTTTCAACACTGATTTCACTCGGGCAGAACCGACTAAGTACCATGACTTAACGGAAGTTTTCATAGAATTGTGTTCAGGATACAATAACGTCCAAACCAGACAAATAATGAGAGCTATAATAAGCGGCAGGACGAGACACCACCAGCCAAATATATACGCTACAATAATGGCGGCAACCATGCCAAGATTTATAACAAACCATTTAGTTAAAAATCTTTTACGGTTATTCTCGGGAACATTTTTATAAAGGACATCCTCAAGGACATTTCCTATGATAAAAAGGACAATTAGTATTAGCAGGAGCCCAAAAAGACATTTCATTATACCCTCTAGGGTATCTGGTTGGGCGAATATCACTGCCGCCAGATTGGGACTATTTTGTCCTTGAGAAGGCCCCGCCACACCGACTATGGGTATTAGAGGTTGGGTAGTGGTCGAAGTACCTACCTCTTCTTTTACTTCTACATTGACCTCTTGTGTTCTTAAACTTTCAAGAAGTGCCCTGAAGGTGACTATTTCGTTAATTTGAGCCTGATTAAGAGGATATATACGCTGGCAATATATTTCATTTATCTTCTTGAGAGTCAGAATATAGACATACCCGGTAGGACCAGTATGGCCCCATGGTTCCAGAATATCGTTGAAATATTTCATCTGGAATGCTGATACGGCTTCAAATGTAGCTTGGTCAAAGACACCGGTAAGAGAAACATTTTGATGTCCTTCAAAATTGATGAGAAATGCCTGCAGTTTTAGAACCTCTAACGGGTCGTTATTGAAATCTCGTCTCATGTATTCCCGAAGATAGAAACATTCATCAGTAGGCAATGTTGGTGGCGGAGCACTTGAACTTCCTCCTCCCCCACCACCTCCACCACCTCCACCTCCTCCCCCGCCTCCCCCGCCACCGTCGGAAGTAATGGTAATAACTAGAGTTTTATTGTCAGTGCCACAACCGTTTGTGGCGGATATGACAATGTTGAAAGTGCCTGTTTCTGTAGGGATTCCGGAAATGATTCCAGTTGTAGTGGAGAAAGACAAACCTTGAGGAAAACTCGATGTAGCCACAGAGAAAGTGGTCGGGGTAGCCCCAACGCCAGTAGTGGTAGCAGTAATTGTGTATGAGAACGGCTGATTAATGGTAACCGTTGAAGAAAGCTCGCTGGTAATCGTTGGTAATGAACATACCGGTGGCGGAGGGAGCGGAGGAGGGGGAGGAGGAGTTTCAGCTAACACATTGAAAGCTATACAGTAATAAGTTTGATCTGCCTCTAGATTGTCTATGAAATCAAAGTCGTCGTAATTCAAAACATCTGTCTCACAATACATTTCAGCCGAGACGTTAGAACCAGGCAAATTGCCCGGCCCTCCGGTAAAGGCTAGGTAGCCTGATTTCAATACTTCCCTAACCCAGACAAAATTGTCGCTCGGTACCGGAATAATTACCGATGTTTTACCGAAAGAATCAGTACTCGAAGAAAAAGTTATCCAAGGACTTTGGGCAATACCGACAAAAGAACCCCCTGGGTCTGTGGCATTGCTAGTACCCCATTGGAATTGCCAATCAGGTTCTAAGTGACAATCTGGATGGTCTTCTAAGAAATCAGATGCGGTGCTCGAACTTATATTTATAGACGAGCCACTCCAGTTTGGAAGATCTGATTCACTCTCACAAACAATTTTAGTAGCCACGATAGTGACTAAAGATGGTTCATCAGGTCCATCATTACCACCACCACCGTCACCGCCGCCATCGCCTTCAGCATACACATGAAGAACATCGAGAAAAGCGCCTCCGTGGTACTGCAAAACAAGCCCAGGCGAAGCCACCAGAAGAAACAGAAATGATATGAGGATGATTATATAAGTTTTACGCATGCAGTTATAGTTCCTATTTCCGAGACACCTCTCTTAGAGAGATGTGTCAAAAAAGAGAACCGTTGGGAGCGTGCTCGGCACGCTCCCAACAGCCCAATCGCGCGGGTCCCCAGGCAAAACGACCAAACATTGGCGATGAGCTTTCGCCCATCGGGACAATCGACTTCTCCCGCAACTGACGCCAAGGCTTTCTTCACCTTTGGTGGCGGTGACAATTCCTTTTCTAACTGCTCGGTCACCGTCGGCATTCCTGACGGTATGTGGACCTTGATGAGCCCGAGCGACGAAATACAGCCGTTGTTGCACTTCAGCACGATATTGACGATGCGGCCACCTTTTGTCTTGAAGACGAGAGCCGAAGTTGCTGGGCCACTGAAAACGACGTTTCGCATTTTGTGCACACCGCCCACAGTGAATGGCATACCCTGGCAAATCTCTCCATCGACAATCTTGCCTACTTCGTATGTCTTCTTGAGGTCAAATAGGGAGAGCATTTCGGCAGGCACCTTCTCTTGTTCTAGGTAATACAAGAACAAAAAGCCACGGTTGCGGGTGAGTGCCTGAAGGCGCTGTTTTTCAACTTCCGGAAGGTCTGACCTATTCAAGACCTCCATGTATTTCTGGGTTGACACAGAAGCCGCCTCCATCAACGTGATAAACTCAAGCTTATCTTTGGACTCTATGAACGGGCTCGCTTCCACGAAATCCTTGATGGAGTCCTGGTAGGCGAATTTACCGACATCCTTCGAGAGCCACTTACGGTAACTCTGGTCGGACATCGACTCGAACCTCGCCTGAGCGGGGTTCGGGATGGTCAGCGCGAACAGCGTGAGTAGAGCGATGAATTTTGCCATCTCGCATCTCCCAAGCACCCGAATGGGCACGGTTAGGGTTAATGGTCTGTGAAAGAGCGGCCTCTTCTATTCCATAAACTACGTTATTCTGATACAATGTCAAGAATTGAGTAAAGTGGCCAATATCAGAAAAAGAGCTTTAGTTACAACATTTTCTAAGTATTTGTCCTTTATATTAAAATTGTCCTTTATTTAAAATAATGAATTCGCTAAAAGACAATTTATTAAAGGTTACAATGGAAGTTGTTTTTAATCATCGCCAATCTTCAAATAATTAATGTAAATTTTGTCCTTTAATATAGTAAATACCAAGTTTTTGGGACATGTTATGACATGCTATGATTGGCAATACACGTGAACGACAAATTTCTTAAGCCATATAATCCCGAGGAAACAGAGGGCCGGATATACAAACTTTGGGAAAAAAGTGGGTTTTTTAACCCAGATAATCTACCAAAGCGACATCTTAAACCGTTTACCATCGTAATGCCTCCTCCAAATGCTAACGGTAATCTCCATTCCGGCCACGCCCTTTTCATTACCCTAGAAGACATCATTACTCGATTCAAGAGAATGCGCGGTCACAGGACCCTTTGGATTCCTGGCGCGGACCATGCAGGTTTTGAAACTCAAGTAGTGTTTGAAGAAAAGCTCAAGAAAGAAGACCGCTCAAGATTTGGCATGGATCCAAAAGACTTGTACCAAGAAATCCTAGCTTTCACTCTTTTAAATAAGAAAAATATGGAGTCTCAAGTCCGTTTACTTGGCGCTTCCTGCGACTGGTCTCGCGAGAAGTTTACCTTAGACTCTGATGTCGTTCTAAAAACTCAAGAGACTTTTATTAAGATGTTCAACGAAAAATTTATCTATCGTGGCCAGAGAGCGATTAACTGGTGTTCCAAACACGAAACTTCTCTTTCCGAGGTGGAAACAGAATCGACCGAAGAAACCTCTCCTTTCTACTACTTCAAATACGGACCTTTTGAAATCGGAACCGTTAGGCCGGAGACCAAGTTTGGAGACAAGTACGTTGTCATGCACCCAGATGACCCCCGGTATACGCAATATAAACACGGCGACAAGTTAAAGCTCGAATGGATTAATGGACCTATCACAGCCACGATCATCAAAGATAAAGCGGTAGATATGGAGTTCGGGACGGGCGTCATGACCATTACACCATGGCATTCGCAGGTAGATCTCGAAATAGCCAAGCGTCACAACTTAGATATGGAACAGATCATAGATTGGCACGGCAGACTTCTTCCGATTGCCAACGAATTTTCCGGCATGAACATAAAAATCGCCAGACCAAAAATTGTGGAGAAACTTGAATCAAAAGGACTCCTCACCCGCATCGATAAAGAATACAAAAATATCGTTAAAAAATGTTACAAATGCGGCACTATTATAGAACCGCAAGTCAAAGACCAATGGTTCGTAAAGATGGAACCCTTAGCAAAGTTGGCCATTGATGCAATCAGTCGCGAAGAAATCAGGTTTATCCCCAATCACTACGAGAAAATTTTTAAATATTGGATGGAGAATACCATCGACTGGAACATCTCCCGTCAAATTGTCTGGGGAATCCCGATACCGGCCTGGTTTCGCGATGAGGAGATAATTGTCAGTGTCAAGAAGCCCCTTGGCGAGGGTTGGGTAAAAGATTCTGACACCTTTGATACTTGGTTCTCCAGCGGACAATGGCCGCTTTTCGTGACCGGCTATCCTGATGGAGCCGACTATAAAACATACTATCCAACGGATGTGATGGAAACCGGTCACGACCTCATATTCAAATGGGTACCGCGTATGGTTATTTTCGGTCTCTATTTATCCAAGAAAGTGCCATTTCACACAGTCTACCTTCACGGTCTCGTCAATGACGCACAGGGCAAGAAGATGAGTAAATCCAAAGGCAACGTAGTCGACCCGCTGGTCTTGACTCAAAAATACGGAACGGACGCTCTGCGTATGGCCCTTGTCATCGGCAACACGCCAGGAACTGACCTTGTTCTGCGCGAAGATAAAATTAAAGGTTATAAGAACTTCGCCAACAAACTTTGGAACATTGCGCGTTTCGTACTCTCGCAAGAAAGAAACGGCAAGTTTGATAAAGAATGGGTTGATGAATTTAATGCGCTGGCTAAAGACGTCACCGATGATTTGGAAAATTACCGTTTCTATATCGCCGCCGAGAAAATTTATGCCTATCTCTGGCACCGTTTGGCCGATGAAATTATCGAGAAAGCGAAGAAACAACCCGGACACGGAGAAACTCTATACTACATCCTTGAGCATTCGCTTAAACTCCTCCATCCTTTCATGCCATTCATCACCGAAGAAATCTGGCTAAGTATTCGACCGACGACTTTGTTAATGATAGAGCCCTGGCCAGTATGATCGATCTCGAAACAATTATTTATGCGCTTCTAGGTGGCGTACTGCCAGCGCTTGTCTGGCTTGCTTTTTGGCTCCATGAGGATTCTAAACACCCTGAACCGCGTGGCCTGATTCTGGAAACATTTCTCCTCGGTATGGGTGCAGTCATTATTGTCCTGCCATTTCAGAAAGCGGTAGATGCATGGTTTCCAGGATTAACGTTCTTTGCCATTCTTCTGTGGGTCATTTTAGAGGAAGTCTTTAAATTTACTGCGGCCTTTTTCGGTGGTCTTAAATCAGCCGAGGACAATGAGCCGATTGACCCGATCATTTATATGATTACGGCGGCTCTCGGCTTCGTAGCTCTAGAAAACACTCTTTTTATTTTCGGACCGCTCATTGGAGAAGATATTACGAGCAGTGTCATCACTGGCAATTTGCGCTTCATTGGGGCGAGTCTTTTGCATGTCCTTTCCAGTGGCATCATCGGAGTCTTCCTGGCATTCTCATTCTATCAATCCAGGAGGGTGCGCGTTATCTTTACTCTTCTTGCCCTAACCTTGGCTATCGCCTTCCACACCGCTTTCAATTTAGCAATCATTTACTGGAACAATTCCGGCGTGATGTTCACCTTCGGACTGGTCTGGATTGGCATTATCCTCCTCCTCTTGGCCTTTGAAAAAGCAAAGACGATTGCGCGATAGAAAGTATGAGATATAATTAAACTGTTATGCCAAATAAAAGATCCTTTTTTGAAAGACTCACGGGTGCTGTCCGACTCGAAGATGAGAGAGGGCAGCCAGAGCATCATCTCGATCGTGAAGCCGTCACTAAGCCAAACATCTTTGAGGAAAACGAGGAGGAGGCTCAGCTGACCGTGGATGTCTATCAAACACCTTCGGAAATTATCATCAAGACCATGGTTGCCGGGGTTAAGCCGGATGACCTTGATGTCTCAATCACTAGAAATTCCGTCACTATTCGCGGTCAGCGCAGTGAGGATAGAACGGTGTCGAACGACGAATATCTCCACCGTGAGTTGTATTGGGGTTCCTTCGCCCGGACTATTACCTTGCCGGAAGAAATTGACGTAGACGGAGCGGAAGCGGTAGAGAAACATGGCGTCCTTGTCCTCCATCTACCTAAACTCGACAAAAATCGCCAAGCCAAACTTAGAGTCAGAGGAAACTAAAACGCCGAGCCGTCTCTTGATGGAGACGTGCTCGGCGTGTGGCACAGGAAGTGTGCCGGGAGTTAGAAAAATCGGGGAGCAATAACAATTCCGGAACCTTTCGTTGGCTTGGCGCGTCGGGGTGGTTTCCTCGGCAGAACCGTCTCTTGTTGCTCGGATTTCGGAGTTCGGCCGTTCGGCAGTTGAATACCGAAGCGCAGAGCACGCGTTATGATTGTCATATTGCCAGCACCCGTTTTCGCCATCATTTCGTGAACACTCCGACAATTCTCCGCAAGCTCGCGGATGACTTCCTTAGTAAGATCATCCCTGGGCCCGTTCCTCGCCATGGGTTTCCGCTCGCCCGGTACGAGCTCTCCGTATGTTCGTCGTACCCATTCAACACTCGTGGCGTTAGGAATTCTTTCGCAGAGCTTGTTCGCCACCCCCTCAAAACTCATGATCCCGCGGAGACGGAGAAACTCTTCCGCGGTGACCCCCGCGTGACGATAACGCTTGTCAAAGTCTTTACGCGCGGCAATCGCCTCGGGCGGCAATTCGCTGTATGCCATGGAATCGATCTTTGCCACCGCCATCACCTCCTTCCTCTTGCAGAATCATTGTCCGAAATAGGCCTTTTTCAACCTCTTTGCATCGCGTGGTCGCGCGTGCTTGCGACGGGGCAATGCGATGCCCATTCCCCGGCCCCACCGGAGAACCGTGCTTGCCGAAAGAAAAAGTTCGTTCTTTTGAAGACGCCGCGCCATCGCCTTTACGTCGGCACTGGTTTGCGCGCACTCACGGAAAGTTGTCAGCGCCTTCGGGCCGTAGCGCTTGTGAAAGGCCTGCTGACAACGAAGTTCTTTCTCCTCGAACGCTAAATTGTTTCTCCGTTTATTTTCTTGCATCCCGTACATATTGCTCCTCCCCTTATCCACAAAGTTAAAGTACAATTTCTATTAGCATGCTAGCACTATTGAAATGTTCTGTCGAATGATTTTGAATTGTGCTGGGAGGCGGGCTCGAACCGCCGACCCCTTCCTCTTCAGGGAAGTGCTCTACCAACTGAGCTATCCCAGCAGTTACTGGTTAAGAAGTCCTTTTACGCTCTCAAGATTATCCATTGCCTGTCCCAGAAATGGTTGCAGAAAGAGGTACCCTGCCACTAAGGGCACAATTATAATGGCAACTTTGATGAATCCCCAGAGGATAGCCCATCTGGCCGCCCTCTGCATTTTGTGCAAAATCGAGTTGTTCTCTTCAGAAAGCTTAAGAGTGCGTTCTAGAAGTACTTTCTCTTCGGGACTCATGGGTGAAAATTATAACAGAATATCGGTTTTTTCCAAATTTTTGTGTTATATTTCGAGAGTCGCCCCCATAGCTCAACGGATAGAGCATTCCCGTCCTAAGGGAGAGATGCTGGTTCAATTCCAGCTAGGGGCATCAATATTTAACTGGTGATTCTAAAAAGTTCGGAGATCTTTTTTTTGTCAAAACCGACAACGATATCTTTGTCATCAATGACTATCACCGGCACACCCATCTGCCCGCTTTTTTCAATCATTTCCGTTCTCTTGACTGTATCGATACCGACATTGTAATCGGTAAAGGGGATATTATGGGCTGCGAAAAACTCCTTAGCCATGTGGCAGAAGTGGCAGCTCTCTGTCGAGTACATCTCTACTCTTTTCATTTGTTCCGCATTATAGCAGACCAAAATTTTTTATACCATGGCCATGCCGAATTATCGACCGAGCCGGATACTTCCCGGTCAGCTACAATAACAGCCACATGCTCTCCTTGTTGCGTTACGCTAAACTTTTCTCTTATCTCATCTTTTATTCCCTCTTCGGTCTGGAGACGGGCGACGCCTTCCCCAAGTTCTTGTTCTCGGAGAACCAAAGCGGCCATTTTCTCTTCCAGATTCCTCGAGCGTTCCGAGCTTGTCCACTTTTTATCCATCACCCCCAGAGCTCCTTTAGCAAGAAAGAAAGCGATAATCGATATGATTATCAGCGAGGGAATGGAGTAAATAATACGCCTGATTCTCTGTTTCCTTTGCAACTCCTTCATATCCCAGTATTATAGTACATATGTTATTCGACAGGAGACACAGGAAGAAAGTGAAAATGGTTTGGATGGCACTCTCTATTCTCGTCATTTTAAGCATGATTCTCCTCTACTCGCCTTTTTTCTGAAATTTACCCCGCCATGGCGGGGCGAGACTAACTGCGGCGAATCATCTTGAGAAAGACTTCTTGAGGAATGTTGACTTTCCCGTGCCCCTTCATCTTCTTCTTGCCTTTTTTCTGTTTCTCGCGGAGTTTCATCTTGCGAGTAATATCTCCGCCATACATGTGTTGGGTGACATCTTTTTTCATACCGCTTAAAGTGCGGGAGGCGATGATGCGACCGAGAGCTTTTGCTTGAATCTTGAGAGTAAACATTTGTCTGGGCAAAACAGAGGCTAGTTTTTCCACATCCGATTCGGATTCTATTTCTACTTGTCTGCGGGAAACTACTTTGGCAAGAGCCGGCGCTATCTCATCGGCTATCAAGATATCCAGGCGAGTGACATCCGCCAATCTCTCGGTAACTATGGAGTAAGAGATGGAACCAAAGCCGGATGTCACACTTTTAAGCTTATCGAAGAAACCTCGCATCAGTTCTCGAAGCGGCATTTCGAAAGTTAGCGATGTCCGCACTCCGCCGACTTCGTCAGGCCTTAGGCCGACTGCGTCGTGCCGACGGCCGAAGTCCCCTGTTTCTCCCAGCTCTGCCTCAAATTCGTGCAAAAGTTGAATAACAGGACTGATGAATTCAGGCGGGACAATGACAGTGGCCCTCACCCACGGTTCCCAGACCGAATTTACCAGATGGTCTTCGGGAAAAAAAGACGGGGTATATATATTATCCTCGCTTCCATCTTTGTACATGATTCTATATGTGATACTTGGCAAAGTAATCACTAAAGGTAAATTAAATTCACGTTTCAGCCTTTCGGTGATAATTTCAAGATGAAGCATGCCGAGAAAACCGGCGCGGAAACCTCTGCCAAGCACTCCGGAAGATTCTTCTTCGAAGGAGAAAGCGGAGTCCGATAAGCGCAATTTCAAAAGAGCTTGGCGTAAGAGCGTAAAATCATCTTGACTCTCCGGATAGATAGACGCCCAGACGACTGGGCGGGCTTTTTCGTACCCAGCCAAAGCGGGACTGGTATCAGAAAATGAAGCGACAGTATCTCCTACAGACGCTATGTTGGGCTCCTTGATACCAGTGACGATATAACCTATCTCACCCGCTACAAGTTCTGACACCGGCTTTTCTTCTGGAGTAAAGATACCGACCTCAAGAGGATGGAACTCTTTGTCTGCTATTTTGAACTTTAATCTATCTCCCTGCTTCACAGACCCACCAAAGACACGCACGAAAACAATGACTCCCCGATGGTTCGAATATTTGAAATCAAAGACAAGAGATCGGAAGGCTGTGCCGGCGGTCGCGAATCTCCCTCCTTGACCGTGAGCAGGCGCCGGTACACGTCTGACGATCTCACCCAGAAGTTCTTCAACACCTTCGCCGGTTTTCCCGGAGACCAGAAGAATGTCGTCTTTTTCTACTTTCAGAAGATTGGTAATTTCATCACAGACCTCTTCTATCCGAGCTAAAGGAGAATCTATTTTCGAAATGACGGGAATAATTTTGAGCCCGGCGGATTCGGCTATCCCCAGAGTGGTCAAAGTTTGAGCCTGCACCCCCTGCGTGGCATCCACCAGAAGTATCGAGCCCTCCACCGCGCGTAGCGCGCGCGACACTTCATAAGAAAAGTCGATATGGCCAGGCGTATCTATCAGATTCAGAATATGTTTCCCGTATTTCATCCGCACCGGTTGCATCTTGATGGTAATACCGCGCTCACGTTCAAGTTCCATGGAATCGAGCACTTGCTCACGCATGTCTCGTTTCTCTATCGTGCCGGTCAATTCAAGCATCCGATCCGCCAAAGTGGACTTGCCATGGTCAACGTGAGCTATGATAGAAAAGTTGCGAATATTATCCATATGGGTGGCGAGAGTAACCTTATACGATTTCTGGGTCAGTGGCAATCACTTTTGTCTTCCAGAATTTGCCGTGGACGACGCCCCAGATTTCAAAGAGTTCCGGGCTCTTGAGGGCAAACAAAACAACAACGCCTGCCGCGACGGCAAGAAGTCCCGCGCCCAAACCTTGCAAGAAAATACCGACAAGAGAAGTGGTGTCGAGTAAGAAGGCAAAGATATTTAGTCCAGCATAGGCAGTCGCGCCCATGATGACGGAAGCCCCTAGTCCATTGAAAAATGTTTTGACAACCCCGCGCGAGAAACCCCGAAATTCTCTCTCAAAGGCGGCCCAGTGGATTAAACCGTTAATGATAGTGGCAAGAGAAAAACTCAAGGGTAGCATTAACACGGCCGTACCGGACAAATCTTCTACCTTGAGAAGCGCGCTCACGAAATAACGAAATCCTTCCGAAAGATAGAAAATCTTAACCAATCCCCAAGCGCTCGCCGTCATGACAGCGATTGAGACCAGATTGATGAAGAATGGTTTTTTGGTAAAGCCGGCGGAATAAAACCCCCTCATAAATAAGAGCAAGAGACATTGAAACATCGACGAGAGGGCAAAGAGCGCCAGGCTCGCTGCGGTCAGGCGAGTGTCATCCCAATCAAAGAGTCCGGAACCAAGGATGACTCTCACGATTTGCGCGCGCAGGACAATCAAGAACGCTGTGATGGGTAGTGACCAGAAGATGATAAACCTCGCGGTAAACGCCATCTGCTGTTTAAAAGCTTCTAGATTATTTTCTCTGAAACGTCTTGAGAGAGTCGGGAAGGCGGCCAGAGAATATGAGACGCCAATGATAGAGAGTGGCACAGACTGGAGATTGAAAGAGAATGAGAGAACGGAGATGGAACCCGTCGCTACTAAGGACGCCAAAGAAACCAGAAAAATCATGGCAATGGAACTCATAGACAAGGTCAGTGTCCGAGGCAGAGAAACTTTCATCACCTCGGTAATGAGAGCGAGATTAAATTTGGGAGAAAACCGCGGGAAAAGACCCGCCTTCAGTACAAACGGCACTTGCACCAGAGCATGCAAACTCGCTCCTACGATAACACCGATAGCGACGCCCCTAACGCCCCAGCGTGTGGCAAGGAGAATGATGCCGACAATAATACCGGCATTATATAAGAGCGGGGCGAGAGCATAGATAGTAAAGCGATTATAAGCTTGGGTCAGAGAACCGAACAAGTTCGAGAATCCCAAAATGATGGGAGAGAGTAGAAGAATTCGCGAAATGAAAATAACTTCGACGAGGGCCGGACCGGAGAATCCTTTGAATAGAATACCGGAAACAGTGGGAATAAGAAAAAACGCCAGACCAGACACCAGGATAATTAAGAGCGAAAAGAAAGAGAAAATATTGTTCACAAAATCGCGAAGTGCCGCGAGACTTTGCGTTTCCTTCTCGATAATAAATGGTATCAAAACCGAGAGTGAGACAACCGAGGCCACCGTGACAAAGAGAAAATCTGGAATGCGAAAAGCTGCGTAATAGATGTCGAGCTCCATCGAAGCGCCGAAAATGTGCGCTAAGAGCCGATCGCGTAAGAAAGCCAAAACTTGGGAGAGGAAGGCAAACAATCCCAATAAGAGCGCCGCCTGATTGAGGGTATTCGTCTCCTTATAGAGAAAGCCGAAAAACTTACGAACCATTATTAAGACTTTCCAACATTGTCTTTACCTCTTCACTGCCAGGATTGGTAACTAAGAGAGCTTCAAATTGTGCTCGAGCATCATCCAATCGCCCAAGTTGAACGAGCGCCAGACCAAGATAGTACTTGGCATTGGCATAATCCGGCGAGAGGGAGAGCGCCGAAGAGAAAGTGTCCACCGCGCCGGCATAATCTTTACCAGAATATTTCAGCAGGCCCAATTCAAAATAGATACCGGGATTATTAGGCATCAAGAAAGCTAGACGTTCGGCGGAAGCAATGGCGCCGACCGTGTTGCCTGCCTGCACCTCCAGTTGAGCAAGTAGGAGATAGGCATCTGCATAATCTTCCTTGAGAGCGATAGACCTTCTGATGAACGAGCGTGCCTCCTCAACATTACCCTTACTGAACTCCAATCTCGCTAGAAAAAGCGGTAATTCCGGATTATTGGGATTTCTTTTGTTAGCTTCAGAGTAAGCGAAAAAGGCATTTTCATAGGAGCCCGCCACGGAGAGTGGTTCTGGTACCAAAGCGCTGTAAATCATACCGAGCGACACCCAGTTTTGATAACCGGCCGGGTTAGCTTTGACGGCCAATCTCGCCGCTTCAAGACTTTTTCTCAAAGCTCCTTCGAAAACCGCTTGGTTTTTTTCAGGAGTGCCCGTGGTGGCACTCGCGGCGGCTTGAGCTTTGGCAAAGTTGATGCGTGAAAGCGCGACATAATACGTATCTAGCTGGGAAAATCTCACCGCTTTGTCGAGCTTTTTTTCTACCTCGGCGAGAGAGACGCCGTCAGTATTGGAAAGGTCAATGGCTTTCTTGAAGTGAAAAGCCGAGACCGTCCTGTTGAACCCTGTCCAGCCGAGAAAAATGGCTCCGAGTGCGACCGCCACTATAAGAATAGCCGAGATAAAACGGCTTTGTGGAGACTCTCCAAAGCTAAAAAGACGGGAGGGAATAACACCGGACTTTCGACTGGCAGAAACAAAAAGCCCGGAAAAAATAAAGACAAATAAAAGCATGATTGCCGATGGGACATAGAGGAAGCTCGCGATCCAGAGGAAAAAAGTGATTAAGAAAGCGGAAACGAGCGTAAAACGTTCGGCTCTCGATTCTGAAACGCGGTTGAAAACCTTAACCCCCAAAAGAACAAGAGAGACGAAGAAAATTAACCACAAAGCTGTGCCGAGCATGCCAGTGGAAGCTATCTGCGTCGGGAGGAAACCTACGCCAAAAGGAAAAGCCGCAGCCCAGAAAGGGGTGGTGTTTACATCGACCGGCTTGTAGACGAGCCAGTCACGTCCGAAAGTATTAGGACCCGAACCAAAAAGCCCACCTTGGGAGAGCACTTCTTTCGAGATATCCAGAGTGGCGGAGAGGGACGGACGAACATCGATGTTCTCGACTTTGAAAGTGTTTGATATCACGTCACTCAACGTACCTCGAGTCGCGGAGATAGTCGGATTAATCAGAAAGATGAGAGAAATGATACCGAGAACGATCGGTAGGAAAATTGGTTTGAGCAGAAAATTCCTTGACGCAAGCGGCAGAGTAGCGGCGGTGTTGAAGAAATGTTTTTCTATCTTCGAGAAATAGAAGAAAAGAAAAATGGAAGCTCCCAAAGTCAGAACAAAGGCGGTGGAGAAATTAATGATGACAAGAAGGGCTACTCCGAGCGCGAAGATGCTATAGACAAGAATCCGGACGGAGAGCTTCATTGAAATCATACCAAGTGAGAGGGCCGCGAAGACCGACAAAAGTCCGAAGGAAACGGCTAAGTCGGTCCAGTTGCCGATGGGATTGCCCATATTGCCGAAGAAGTTTCCCCAAACCAAGATATCGCCACCTACCTGCGCAGGCAGGCCAAAAAGAACCTTAATGGTCACAAAGAGAGCTACGACCGAAATGGAGACGAAGAAAGTTGCCAAAGCTTGGAAAGAACGCGTAGTATCGGAAAAAATCGTGGCTGTAAGTATTAAGATGAGAGAACCGAGAAGCATGAAACCGAAGGTTCCGACTTCGAAGTTGTAGCCAAAAAGCGAGAGAGATGAAGGCGTCGCCAAGAATGCGGAGAGCAAATAAACCGGAGGCAGGAGAGCAACCGTAAAAATAAACGGATGCCAAGGAACATCTAACTTCCCTTCTCGCCAAATTTCTAATGAAAATGCCAGAACGATTACGATAATGCCGAAGACGGCGAGCGCCAGTTTAGCAACATCCAGATTAAGAGCGCCCCCAGGGATAAAGAAAATCGGCAGAAGAAAGAGGAGCGCGAGAGTGATGAGGAAACTGACTTTGTGAGTTTGGGGCATGAGAGGACTGATAAATTAAACTTGTTAATATCTCTATTTTAGCATATAATTAAGAAGGTGTCGGATAGTTGCCCCGACGTTACGTCGGGGAGGAAAGTCCGAACATTCAATTCTCTGTGTATGCATATGCGTGCAGAGAATAAAGGTAGTGGGTAATACCCATCGGGAGTAATCCTAGAGGTGCGAACAGAGACGAGTCTCCGCCCATGGCGGAGGGTGCAACGGTCCCGACGTTACAGTCGGGACTCCGACCTCGCAAGAGCGTCGGAGCAAAATCCTTACCTGAATGCAAGGCCGTGCCCCGATTCGCTTTTGCGAATCGCGGGAGTGCCGCTAGAGACCATGAGTGATTGTGGTCCCAGATAAATAACTATCGTCCGCCAATTGGCGGAACAGAATTCGGCTTATAGACACCCAACCCGTCCCGCGCAAGCGGGACGGGTTGCTTGATAACACCCACTTGGAGGTTTCACCTCCAAGTGACTATTCTAGTAAAAGAGTTTCAATATCTTTAAGTTCTTCTTTTCTTTTGATGATTGATTCTAGAGACGAGAGCGCAAATTCTTTGTATTTATCAACATTTCTAAACTGTTCTAAAACGACATCCTTTTTGCAAACTCCTTTTATCTTCTTGTCGATATACTCTCCCCAACTTGACACACTTCTCACCAACTTGGAGGTTTCGCCTCCAAGTTGGTGGACTCGATCGTTGAGATTTACATAACTACTCAAATGCAGGAGATATTCATTCGAGTTGATATGCACAGATTTAAAAACACCTTGGAAAAGAGCTCCGCTTCTTTTTTCTTTTTCATTAAAATACATTGTGTAACCGGTTGCTAGACGATGCATAAATTTTTCGATACCGCGCTGAGAGACCTGCCGTACTATGAAATGATAATGGTTTGGGTTTATACAAAAAGCAATAAAATCAACTAGCTTCTTTTTCGACTTGGAGGTTTCACCTCCAAGTCGGTGTTTTTTGGTAAAAGAATTTTCGTAGATACTTCCTATCGGATCAAGTGTATTAAATTCGAGTATGCTTTTAAAGAAACGGGCTACATCTTTTTGATTTGAAAAAATATTCCGTTTGTCTATTCCCCTATTGTAGAGGTGGTAATACTCGCCAATCACAAAAGGTGTTTTTCTGTTCGCCACTACTGAATCGTACCACTTGGAGGTGAAACCTCCAAGTGGTTATTATTTGCCGAGGTTGTAAAGCCGCTTGATTTCGTCGGATGAAAGCGCGCGGTTGTAGACGCGGGCTTCGTCGATAGAGCCAGTGAATATATCGTTTGCGGCGGCAGATCTTCCTCCGATATTAAAATTTGCCCCAGTAGTAACATTTTTACTAGAAGCGCCAAACGACGTCCCCACGCCATCCTGGTACAAAAATGTTCCTACACCTCTTTGAACTACTGCGGCAACATGGTGCCATGCGTTGTCTCGAAGGTCTTGAGAAAGACTGTACTGGTCTGCGGTGAGTCCGTCGTTAAGGCATAACTGAAGCGCCCAAGTGATATTAGTCTCCAACTTCAACATATAGCCAGTAGCCGAACCGCAGTTTGCTCCCATTTTGGAAACGATCCTTGACTCGTTTGCTTGCGTCGAATCAGCCTTAATCCAAGCGCTTATGGAAAAATCACCGGTGGTGAAGTTAAGCGTAGCCTGATCTCCCATGTCCACAACGTCATTACTCCCATCAAAATTCAGCCCCTGCCCGATTTTGCCCGGCACGCGCGTGGGGCCGTTGGTGAGAGTGCCGTTATTGTTGTTACCCGAGCGGTCAAAAGCAATGGTAGTGGCCATATCTTTGCCGTCAAAAGACCAAAGTCCGACAAGACCATCTTTTAAAGTGCCAGTATTTACTGAAGTGTTTACTTTGAGCGTGGCGCCGATTTTATAGAGCCGCTTGATTTCGTCGGATGAAAGCGCGCGGTTGTAGACGCGGACGTCGTCAATGAGGCCGTCGAAAGTCCGTAGCCCGTCGCCCCGTTCTCCCATACGCAAGCTCTGTGCGCTATCGCTAGCAAACGCCGTCCCTGTTGGCGTTTGATGTTCGGTGGTCGCCGAGAGAACTCCGTTGATATAGAAAACGGGATCATTTGTAAGACTACTATTATCATGAATCACCACTACATGTTGCCATTGATTGTATTGAATTGAAGATCCGCCCGCAATCCATTGTCCAGTTGTGCCGTCGGTGGTGTAATGATACAAAATGCGGTCACTGCTTTCACAAATTGCATTACCAGATCCACACATATCAAGCTCCCAACCATTAACATTATTACCCTTGTCCACAATTCTACCCACACTATTTTCCCCGGCGCTTCGCGGGAAAATCCAGGCGCTGACTGTCTTGACGGTTATATTGTCAAGCGAACTCCCCGAACCGGCATCCACATAATCATCACTCCCGTCAAAATTCACCGCCTGCCCGATTTTGCCCGGCACGCGCGTCGGGCCGTTGGTGAGAGTGCCGTTATTGTTGTTACCCGAGCGGTCAAAAGCAATGGTAGTGGCCATATCTTTGCCGTCAAAAGACCAAAGTCCGACGAGGCCGCTCTCCAAATCAGGGTTGTCGCGAGATACGTCCGTATTAACTTTCAGCGTGGCGCCGATTTTATAGAGCCGCTTGATTTCGTCGGATGAAAGCGCGCGGTCATAGATGCGGACGTCGTCGACCGCGCCGAATAAACCATTATTGCCGAGTGAGCCGCCGTCATAATTCCCGACATTGAAATTCTTTGCCGAATCGAGTATCGTCGCGCTGCTGCAGGCTGTAGAAGCCACCAGTTGACCGTCTTCGTAGAACTTTGCCGTTGCGCCGTCCCACGTTCCGGCATAATGGTGCCACCGATCATCGATGTCGTTAAGAGAAGTTGCGCTGACTACGCCGCAGGCGTCGCCCTGGAAAACAAACCGCATCCGCTGGGGCGTGCTGCCGTCTAAGCCGATCCCGAACGGCACATTGCCCCCGTCAACCGGATCAGAAAGTACGTAGTTAAATGTCGACGAAGTTTCCACTTTCGCCCACGCCGCAGCGGTCAGCGCCGAATAGCCGTCAAAGCCGTTACCCGTTTCTGCGCTTACATACTGATTTTCCGCCGAAAAGCGGAGCCCCTGGCCCATCTTGCCTATGGTCTTTACGGGGCCGTTGGTGAGGGTGCCGTTGTTGGCATTGACCGAGCGGTCAAAAACAATGGTAGTGGCCATATCTTTGCCGTCAAAGCTCCAAAAACCCACAAGACCGCTATTTAAACCAACATACTTGGGAGCTTGGACTAAAAAGGCGGCGTGCACTGGAGACACGGCGATAAAATAGAAAAAAGACATTACTGCAATTAATTTGATTATTTTCATTTGAATTTAAACGTCTTCATTACTTTTGCCAATAGCTCATCATATTTCGCGTAAGTGGAGGCTTGATACAAATGGCCGCTTGCCCCGAGCGTAGTCGAGGGGTGAACAAACCAAACCTCGCGGACATCTCCAATATCCGGGTCGGTGCCGAAAAAAACTAACGCTTCTTCCCCGGCAATCTGAACCGTCTGCGGATCTTTCATCACCATGTCCGGCTGGTCGATGAAAATTCTTTCCGGCGTTATCGGCCCGGACTCGTCGAAAGGCATCGCGAAAATTTGGAACGACTCCCCTGCCTCGCCGGCAGGCAGGTCCGAATCGATTTTGCTGAAAACCAGAACTTTCACATTTTCTTCCTCCATCTCATTCACGGTGAACCCTTCAGGATAATCGACAAAGAACCCTAATTCGTCATCGGTATAGCGCAATTGCAGGTCGGGATTAGTGAATGGGTAATTCCTCTCTCCGTCTTTCGCCGCCTCCCCGCCATTATCGTTCGTTAAATACCAGAAAGCACTCGAGGCGATTAAAAGCAGAATCACCAAGAAAATTCTGTATTTTTTAAGAGTATTCATGGAGAAAGCTCTAATTCAGGGAGTGGCGGTTCGCTGATAATATCCGGAGAGGGAGAGACCGGCTCTTCCGGCGCAGGCGGCATAATCGTAATGGGGTCAGACTCTATTAGTTCAGCGGGTGGAGTGTCTGCCGGAGCGGGTTCGGGCATGACAGTCGTTACCGTAACAGCGCCATTCACCATCGCCTCCAGTTGCGCCACACGAGCTTCAAGCTCGGCGATTTTTTCATCATGCCCGGCCAGGCGGTCGAGCACAGCCAAGACCGTATCACGCAATTCCGTAAACTTTGCGTAGAGTTCCTGTATCGCTTTGGCAAGAATAGGTGTGATTAATTCATAGCGCACTGTGTCGGTATTTCCGAGAGCATCAGTTGTTACCAATCGAGGATCAATTTTTTGCACTTCTTCCGCAATAAAACCGACTCGCTCTCCATTCCAATTCGGTTCACTGGCAAATGACCCCAAGTAGTCAGGTTTATAGAAGAATGAGACAGGATTCAACGCCATAACCTCCGCGAGACCACTCTCTCCTGTCAATGGCAAGATATCTTCTTTGAAGCGAAGTGACGAAGCGGTGGCACAGTTGCGACCGACAGCAAGTGTTACTTCCTTTAGATTTGAAAGACACAGTGAATTACCAACAGTAGTTGAGGCAGTCAGACCATCAAACCCAACCGTTCCTGCAACCGAAAACGTCCTCCACGGACTCGTCGTTCCGACACCAACAGAACCATACGTTATAACGCCCGAACTGGTTGTCGTGCCGTAGATGGTTAACACTGCCGTGTCATCTATCTGCGCCGAATAACTATTCACGATACCAGCCGTGGTCGTCGAGCTTGGCATATTTATCCAAGAGAGAATCCCTGCGTCTGTATCAAACGCCATTGGCCCGGTTGAGAGTGAATCAACCGAGACAATGCCTGCGTATGAATCATAATTAAACGCTCCGTCGTCCAGCGTGAAGCCGCCTTTAATGGAAGTGGTGGCGGAAACTGTAACTGCCCCGCTTGACGTTGTATCAATCCTGAAAATGGGAGTGGCTGTTGTCGATGTCGCGATTGTCCATGCATAGGACTTATTATTGATGACCGTGGAGGTGGCTACGGTTCTGTAGTCAAGAGTCAATGCTGAAGCGGATGACGATGCAAACGTAATCAAACTCGAATCCAAGACAGTATGCCCGACAACCGAGAATCTGGCAAAGGGAGAGGTTGTTCCGACACCGACGTTACCACTGCTACCGATGATAGTGAGAGCGGATGTGCTGGTAGTCGCAAACGTTGAGGCCGACGATGTTGCAAAGTAGAGATTTCCTCCTGCATTTCTAAAGCTCCAATGACTGTTGGTCAGCGTTGAAGGGTCAGAGAGGGTAAGCTGCGCCCCAGTGGAAGAAGCAATCTGCAAAGCCCATTTGGGAGTGGTAGTGCCTATGCCGATTCGAAGCGCATTACTCGGATAAATAGCGAGAGTATCCGTGGAAGATGTTGCCCATTTACTATTGCTTCCGCCAGAACCGCAAGCGGTTCCTGTGTTTGAAATTAGACCCGTCGTACTAAATTGCGCGCACCCTGTCGAGCCGCCAGCGCCACTGACAAAAAGGTTGGTGGTTGAAGCATTGGTGGTAGAGAAATTCGTGGTGGTGGCATTGGTCGTGGTACTGTTCTGCGCGGTGAAGTTTTGGAGAGTAGTGGAACCCACCACAAATAGATTGCCTGCTCCGTTAAATGAAGAAGTGGCGG
>Ga0209542_10002405_pt1 | contig 41921 bp, 53 predicted proteins | sample RifCSPhighO2_01_FD_184028 | JGI IMG/M metagenome (GOLD analysis project Ga0209542, IMG submission 184028) | Soil microbial communities from Rifle, Colorado - Rifle CSP2_plank highO2_0.1 (SPAdes) (version 2) | ecosystem: Environmental > Terrestrial > Deep subsurface > Rock core/Sediment ... | reverse complement strand
ATAATATCTAATATCTTTTTTACTACATTCAGTATTATTTCTTGTTATTCCCCCAGTAGTTTCATTTAAACTTTTTTCTATGCAAATCCCATTAATACATACAGAAGATTGGCAGTCTAAATTAGCAGAACATTTTTTACCACTTGAACAAGGATTACAATTTTTTCCACCACAATCTATATCTGTTTCATAGCCACCGATTTTATTGTCACTGCAGTCAATTAGCTCTATGCATTTTGCTTCACCGTTTGTGTTTTCACAGGGTCTATCACAAAACTCGATTAATATTTCAGAAATTGAACAATCAGCATTTTTATATTTTCTATAAATGTTTCCATATCCCACATTAATATTGAAACAATAATTGTTACCATAATATCCTACTTCATTTGCACATAATGTTGATTTCAAAATACATACGCCTTCTTGACATTTCATATCAGAACTACAAGTTCCGCAACTTCCACCACAACCATCATCTCCGCATGATTTTCCTACACAATTAGGAGTACATGTTGGGGCGGTAATATTAGTAATACATTGATTATTTTGACATATTTTATTATTCCATGCACAATCTTCAAATGCATCAGTCCATACTCCATTTACACAGCGGTCTCTGCGCAATTGAGTTCCTGCACAATAAAAGTTTTTCTGGTCTCCTTCCGTACATGTAGGAGTAGAGACACATGCACCATTTTGACAGTACATATTAGATAAACTACAGTCATCATGATAGAGATTAGAAACCCACTTACCTTCTACACATTTATCATAACTTAATGTATTTCCTGAACAAATAAAGTTTCTTTTAGTACCCATTTCACATTCTTGGTTTGGATAAACACATTTTCCACTTACACAACTCCCCCCATAAGAAGCACAAGCTTCTAACATATTTGCCCATCCATAATTATTACATCTTTCATAATATGAAAAATTATTCTCACATCTAAAATTCTTCTCGGTTCCAATAACACAATCTAAAGCATTAACCCTAGTTATAGTAAATAGAAAAAAAGCTATAGTAAATATTAGAATAACTATACCTAAAACCAATCCTTTCCCTTTCATGTATGTATGCGTGAAAAGGAATTTATAAGCTTTTCCATTACCTGTAAATGAGAGGGTGTAAAAAATGAGAGTAAGATATGTTAATATTTCAATAACTGAAGAATTGGATAATAAGATAAAAGAGTATATGAAGAAATCTGAAGAGGGTTATAGGTCAAAAGCAGAGTTTATTTCTGAAGCTATTAGGTTGAGATTGGGAATTGCTAAACTAGATAAGAAGCGAAACCCTTAATGTCCTTTTAACAAGATGGGTATATGGGCTTTACATCCTTTATAGGAAATCCATTTAACATAAATAAAAAAGGAAAGTTTAAATCTATTCTATATTTATAAAGTCTATGCCTAATTGGAAGACACATTTTGCTATTAGTAAAAGAAGAACTGGTGATTCTTATTTTAAATTACATAAGTGGATAGATGATAATAAAGATGAATCTGGTGTAAATCATAGAAATAAGAAACATGCTTATACAGAAGAAGATAGAGAGTTTGTTGAAAGTAATTTTGGTGGTGCAGAAGCAGTTAGTGAATGGTTATTTCACATAGCATTAGATAATTTAGATACTTCTGTTACTAATGACTGGATGCATAAGATATCAAATTCTAATTTACATATGTTTGGATTTCAAGGAAACGGATATATCTTTTATGAAGAAGATGAAGTTGGAGATGACGAGTTAGTTAAAGAATTTAGTAATTATGAAGAAGAATAAAGAGAAAGGTTTAAATCTATTAATTTCTTAATAAAATAAAGATGATGACAAACTTATATGATACTATTTATGGAACTAAAACTAAGAGACAACCAGTAGGCAGAAGTCAAAAAGGAGCTGTAAGAATTAAACAGAAAGGAAGATGTAAAGATTGTCATAAGGTATTAGTTATAGAAGACTATCATCATATAAAACATGTAGCTAAAAATGGTAAGAGTGTTACAGGAAACTTAGTTGCTTTATGTCCAGAATGTCATAGGAAAAGACATATTAAAGAAAAAGCTATGTCTTTAGATAAGACAAGAACTAGAAGAGAAAGTAACAATATTCTTGGATTAAAAATATATAAACCAAAGAAAATTGATTTATTTAGAGGATTTTAATAATAATATTAATAATAAAATAATATTATTATTTCGGTAGTTTTTTAAAGTTTTCTTACTATCTACATTAATGGATTCAGCAGATAAGAAGAAGAAATTAATAAGCTATTTAGAGTTTTAAAGAGAAGCTTTTGTGAGATATAAAACAGAAGAATGATGCCAGTCATCATTTAAACCTAGGCATAATCTACGGTTTAATATTTGGATTAATAGCAAATTTAGCAGTAACTTTAATTTATACTTTATTATTAGTAAACTTGTCTGACAACGTAAAAGCAACAATTCTTATGATAACATTATTCATTATAATGGGCATTATATTAATATCTATGATAGACAATAAAAGTCATAAAAAACATGAAGAAGCAATTATTGAAGACATTAATAATACAGTTTTAGAAATAGATAAAGTTGAAAACGGAACTGTTATTTGATAATTAATTCTAGTTGATGTTTATTTTGAGTATGATTACAGAAAACTTTAATTTCTTTTTCAAACTTAACAACTTTTACTAAATTTAATAGATTATCACAGACTAAATTAAAGTCTTCTTTATTAGTTGTAGATACTTTTATTTCCATATTATTATCTTTATTTTGATAATCTTTTATACAAACTTCACTACAAAACAACTTCTTCTTATTGTTTGGAAAGTAGAGATATAAATCTTTGTTTATTTTACTTATCTTTTTCTTACAGAAACTACAGGTTATAATTTTAGGTAACTTCATCTTCTTTTCTTAGGGCTTTTAGTGTTTGAATAATCATATTAATCCATACCATAGTAATTATAAGTAGATATAACCAAGAAGAATTATATAATAATACTCTTATAAGAATAAATAAAAACATAAGAGAGACTAGGATAATAAAAATAATTGATATTAATCTTAAGTTTTCTCTTTTCATCTTCTTTTCTTTCCAAAAAATAACTTTTTTATTTTATTAGGAACAAAGAATCGTTTATTTGCTGTTTGTTCTATTAGTCCTTTACTCTTTTTTATTATGGCAGAAGTCCATCTTTTGATATTAGGTTTTGTTTCTACTAACATTAAGATTAAATCATTGTGGCTTAATGGTTTATCTGAGTTTAATAAAATCATGGCTATTGTTCTTTCCTGCACACCTAACTTATTCATAAGTTTCTTTGTTCCAATATAGTTAATTCTCTTCATTTTTTAATCTATGATAAATATATTTTATATATTTCTTCCAGCAATTAGAAGTCTTACAGAGAAAAACTGTAGCGGTTTTATGTTTATAAAAAGAATTCTTAGTATTTTTATTATAATCTTTAATCTCTCTATAAGGTGGATTTCTTATTAACTTATTACAAACTTCACATCTCTTAACTTTAATTACTTCCTTTTCCATTTATAAAATATTCTTTTAAACATTTAAGATTACAGAATAATGGTTCTAAATCATCTTCATTTAAAACCATTATAGATTTATCAAAATCTTTTATCTTCTTTTTACAATTATCACATGGTTCAGGAGGAGAGATATAAGGCTTTTTTAATGCTTTAATATAATTATTTTTATCATTTATAGCTAAATCTAATGATAAATCTATTATCTTATGTAAACCAAAATCAAAAGATATCTTTCTACTATCTTTTTTTATCTTATTTAGAAATTTAACATCTTTTTCTACTTTATTTAGAAATTTAACTTCTTTTTTCATTTTATACCTCTTTTTATTAATTTTTATAATTCACCAATTTCTTTCAAATTCCTCTTCATGTTTGGATGATTGAATAAGAATTCATCTATCTCTTTATCTTTTAATTTCTTTTTATTAATAAAATTTAATAAGTAATCAATGACTTCTTTTAAATCTTTAATCTCCTCTTCTAGTTCTTTTAAGTCTTTTTTCATAGAATTATAGATATTTTCTAGTATTTATATGTTTCCACAGCGACGATAAAGGGGTTTTTAGTGTGTTTTTAAGAAGTCTTCTTCATCTCTTTTCATCTTCATCAGTTTTCGCATGATTTTTCTATCTTTTTTCTTATACTTTCTTATTAATTCTCTTATAGCACTTAATTTAGCTTGATGATGCAGTTTTATAAGAACTATATCCATTTTATTCATAGATTATTAATGCTAAATCTCTATTTAAACTTTTTTACAGAAAATCTGTCAAAAACCTAAAAAGACTCTTTTTCTATATTAAATATTACTTTATAGATAAGTTTAAATATATAATATTCGAGATATAGGTATACTCAATAAGAGTAATGAAAATTATCAAAAGGAGGTAAAAAAGATGGATAAAAAAGGACAAGCAGCTATGGAGTTTTTGATGACTTATGGCTGGGCAATTCTAGCAGCAATTATTGCAATTGCAGTTCTGGCTTATTTTGGTGTTTTCTCTCCGAGCAGATATGTGCCAAATGCTTGTATTGTAGCAAATCCTTGGGGATGCAATAATGATGATACTCAAGCTCTAGCTACAGGAAATAAAATTGTCTTGGCTCTAATAAATAGTGGCGGAGATTCATATAATATAATGAATATATCAATAGGAAATTGCAATTCAACAGCAGCGCCAAACCAGGTAGTTTTAGCTGGAGGAAGTGCATCATTTAATATTACTCAATGCAGCCCTACTATAGTAGCAGGACAAAGCTTTAGAGGAGATATAACTATTACATACAATAAACTAGGAAGCACAACACCTCAGACAGTAACAGGAAGCATCCTGAGAAAAGTAGCTTAAATTTAATTTTTATTTTTTTCTAATTCTTTTTATTTTTTATTTCTAAATCTGGGTTTAATACCCTGTGCTCTTGGCACAGCAGATTTTGAACCTCAAACTCTTATGAGTTTGATGGCACTCAGAAACTCTAAGTTTCTGATGAGACTGAAATTGCTGGTATCCAAAGGATAAAAATTTCACGGAAAATACTCCGTGCTCTTGGCACGGAGATAGTGAAATTTTAGGCAATTTCTTTATTATTAATTTTCATAGTTTTAGTTAAAAAAATCATTGAGAAAAGCAATTAATACAAGATTAATCCACTAAATCTTATTTACTTTAATGTCAGAGAAGTAAACTCCAACCTTTAGGTTGGAGATAGTTGCTTGCAACTATTCTTCTCTGAACATCCTAAAAACAAGGGGCTTTACAAACCCCTACCTTTAGGTGGGGGTGCCCCATTGTTTTTTTGATATAGATATTAATAAATAGTTAATAATAATTAACAATATTGCTAATCTTTATGTCCATAGAATTAATAATTAGAAACAGTTTATATTAGATATTTATTAGGGAAGGTTTTTTAAATCCACTAAAACTACTAAGAATATGAAACTATTATCATTGCATTGCGACTATATAAAATATGAAGCAGTTAAAAAAGCTTTGAAAAATGCATCGCTGGAAGTCGGTCAGGAAGGAAAACACGAGATAAAAGAGCCTTTAGTCATCCTAACAGCAGTAGAAAAAGGAGATTCTTTGGCAACAGTCAAACCTTATGTAGATAATATCAAAGATATTGCCGGTCAAGTTAAAGCTAAGAAAATAGTTCTCTATCCTTATGCTCATCTATCAAGCAATTTAGCAAGCCCTGAAATTGCTGTTGAAATCCTGCGGGAAGCAGAAAAACAACTAAAAAAAGATTTTGATGTTACTCGAGCTCCTTTCGGCTATTATAAAGAATTTGAGTTAAAATGCAAAGGGCATCCTTTAGCAGAATTATCAAGAGAAATATCTTTAGAAGACAGAAAAGTTGAAGTATTAAGAACAAATAAAGGCAAGGAATTAGTTGTAGAAGAAAATTACAATCCAGAACAGCTTCTCAGGCAAATATCAAGAACAAAGCTTGATACCTCAAAACTAAAAGATAATGACCACAGGATTATAGGACAACAGCTGGATTTATGGAGCTTTAATGAAGTTGCTCCTGGAATGGTTTTTTGGCATGATAAAGGGCTAGTAATCTATAATGAACTTGCTAATTTTTGGAGAGAAGAACATAAAAAAGCAGAATTCCAGGAAATTTCTACTCCTCAAATTTTAGATAAAAAACTCTGGCAAATATCAGGACACTGGGACAAGTATAAAGAAAATATTTTTCTGACAAAATATGAAGGAAGAGATTTTGCTGTAAAACCAATGAATTGTCCTGGCGGAATGCTGGTCTATAAAACCTCTCCAAAATCTTACAAAGATCTTCCATTAAGAGTAGCAGAACTTGGAATAGTCCATAGACAAGAGTTATCTGGCGTATTGGCCGGCTTATTTAGAGTTATAAGAATAACCCAAGATGATGCTCATATATTTTGTGCAGATGAAAATCAAATAGAAGGAGAAGTATGCAGAATAATAGAGATGATTAACTATTTTTATGACAAGTTTAATTTAGAATTTGACCATGTAGAATTATCAACAAGGCCTGAAAAAAGAATAGGCACAGACAAGCAGTGGGATATAGCAGAATCAATTCTAGAAAATGTTCTTAAAAAGCTAAAAATGAAATATAAAATAAACAATGGAGATGGAGCATTTTATGGCCCTAAGATTGATTTTCATGCCAAGGATTCACAAGGAAGAACATGGCAGCTTTCAACTATACAACTAGATTTTGCAATGCCGGAAAGATTTGATTTAACTTATACAGATAAAGATAATAAAGAGAAAAGGCCAATCATGCTTCATAGAGTTGTATACGGAGCTTTAGAAAGGTTTATCGGAGTTTTGACAGAACATCTTAATGGAAATTTTCCCTTATGGCTTTCTCCAAATCAGGTAAAGATTCTCACTCTTACTGATAGAAATATAGAGTTTGCAGAAATAGTTTACGAAAAACTTAAAGAAGAAGGAATTAGAGTTGAGCTAGATAAAAGAACAGAAACAATGGATAAGAAAGTTAGAGATGCTCAGCTTCACAAGTTTAATTACATGATTACAATTGGGGATAAGGAAGAAGAAGCAAATACAATTGCAGTAAGAAAGCGGGGATTGAATGAAAAACCAAAATTCGGAATAAAGCTGGAAGATTTTATTTCTCAGATCAAAGAAGAGATTAGAGAAAGAAAGTAAATTCTAAATATTTATATATTCATATTATTATTCTAAAGTATGAAAGCTGAAAAACTTTATGCAAGGCTTGAAAAAGATTTTATTAAGCCCGGATTAAGTGATGACTGGGTAAAGCATATGACTTCAATCCAGGATTTTATTAGTGATAACTTTAAAGCAAGAAGTATGGGCTTAGTTTGTGATAATGCAGAAGAGATTGAAAGAGTGTACACTGCAGTTTTCCCTTCTGATGAGGTTATGAAAACTGTTCTAGATAATGGGGTTAAAAATTCCTTATTGCTTGTCCATCATCCTGCAATCTGGAGAATTACAAGTTCAGGAGTATTCCATCAAATGAATCTTTCTTTGCTTAGACAATTTAAAGAGAGAGAAATAGCAATCTACAATTTACATGTGCCTCTAGATAATTATGGAAGATATGGAACTGCTGTAAATTTAGCATCAGCATTAGGATTAAAGATGATAAAGCCAATCGCGCCATATTTTGGTTCATTAGCTGGAGTCCTTGCCAAAACTGATTGCAAAACAACAGACGAACTGAAATTAATATTTAGAAAGGCAGTCGGGCATAAAGTTTGCTTGTATGGATATGGTGACAGGCAGATAGATAATGGTCTTGTGGCAGTTGTAGCTGGAGGGGGCAACGATTTAGATATTCTTAACTCAGTACTGCAAGAAGGAGCTCATACTCTTGTAACAGGAGTCAGTTTGTTAAATGATTATTCTAAATCTGCTCATGAATTTGCAAAAGCTAATAAAATAAATATTTTAGGCGGAACGCATTATTCAACAGAGAAATTTGCATGTCAAGCACTATGTAAATATTTTGAAAAATTAGGGCTTCCATGCAAATTTATAGAAGATAAACCAAGTATGAAAGATTTGTAAGATGAAACTTAAAATACAAAAATCTGCTGATTTTAGTCTTTTTAATTTAAGATGATAAAATTAAAAACAAAAAGATTGATTCTTAGATTGCCAACATTGAATGATGCAAAGAATATTGTAGAGGAGATAAATAATTTTGAGATATCAAAATGGCTTTTTCCAGTTGTATATCCTTACACTTTAAAGGATGCAAAACAATATATCAAAAGCAGTATTAAAAAGGCAAAAGAGAAATTAGCTGAAACATATTCTTTTTCAATAGAATTAAAAGAAGAAAAGAGAATTATTGGGGGCATGGGCATTCATGACATAGACTACTTTAATCAAAGAGCAGAAGTAGGATACTGGCTTGGTCAGAATTATTGGCATAAAGGATATGCATCAGAAGCTCTTCAAGCTTTGCTAAATTTTGCATTTAATAAATTAAAGCTAGAAAGAATAGAAATTCCAATATTTGTGGGAAATAAGCCTTCTGCAAGGCTAGTTAAAAGATTTGGAGCAAAACTAGAAGGAATAAAGAGAAGAGCCGGAAGATCAAAAGCAACAGGGCTAGTTCATGACGAATGGATTTTTGGATTATTAAAAAAAGATTACAAAACTAAAAAATGAAACTCTTATTCCTAATAGAAAAACTTCAGGCAAGTGAAGTTTTTCAGCAATATAAAGAAAAAAATCCCTCTGCTTACTTTTTCGCAGGATTTTTTGTTCTTGACTTAGACATCAAGAATAACCAATATCAACTGGATTACAGTGATGATTCTGGCAACATCATGACTTTTTCTGTAAATTCCGAAATAAAAGCAAAGCCAGCAGAGCAATTAAGCAAAATTCCTCTAAGAATTAAAGATGAATTAAAAATAGATATTGATGCGCTGGATGCCATAGCAAAAAAAGAAGCAGAAAATAAAGGACTAAAAATAAATAAGATTATGGCAATACTCCAAAATGTCAGAGAAGACCGCTTCTCTGAACATCCTAAAGTCCCAAACAAAACTCAAGGACTTTTTGATCACGAGGGAAAAGTTATCTGGAATCTAACTTGCATGCAGGGATTGAAAATTTTAAAGCTGAAAATTTCAGCAGAATCAGGAGAAATTTTTGAATCCAGCGAATTGAATATGATGGATTTCGTCAAAAAGATAAAGAAAAATTAGACTATCAAGGATTTTTCCAAAAATGTTTAAAATAAACCATAAAGCTATCTTTAATTTTCTTTGATTCTATTACAAATGCGAATGGTTGCTCCCCCCACTGAATTTGGGCTACTTTATTTCCAAAAATAATTATTACCATTGGAACAAACATTCCTTTTGGCAAGTCACAGCATTTGTAATATAGTTTTTTATGTAATTTAATGTTGTTAGGCTCTAAACCTTTTATTACTTTTATAAAAGTGCCATGGCTTACTAAGTCATACATAAGATGTTTTTGTCCTGCTCTTCTTTTCATCCAGTTATGATACCACCATTCCTGTAATTGCTTAGGTGCAGAATAGTTCTCAAAACTATTGCCCCCCATCCAATATGATTCTTTATACTCTAAAACTTCCTCCAAAAGAGCTTTAATAGATTCTACTCCTCTAAAAACTTCAGCTCTAGGGCTTATCTTTGATTGATTGTATAATCTTTCCAGCTCCACTAAATGAGGCTTTATTTCTCGCTTAACTTCATCAACAGCCTTTTTCTTTTCGTCAAGCAAAGAAAATATCTTACTTGGGTGTGTTGCCTGGAATGTTTTTTTGCCCTTTTCTATTGTGTAGCTGATTAATCCCTTTTCTATTAGCTTATTAAGGATATCATAAATATTTCTTCTTTCTATTCCTGTTTTCTCTTGTATTTTTCCAAGACTTGATATTCCCAACTCTAAAACAGCATTATACACTTTTATTTCTCCTGCCGTCAATCCAATCTTCTGTAAATACTCTAAATTCATGGTATTCTCACAATACCACAAATATATTTAAACCTTTCTAGTGCCACTTGATTATGACAGATAATAGAATTCAAGAACAAAATGTACAAACCAAATTGGAAGAGCAATTAATAGCGGTAGATATATTCCCAGATGAACAATTTGATGTTCCAGTTACCCATATTGGTAGATATCAACCTGGGCAAAATAAAATATATTTAGACAATACTGTCCACACTTCTCCAGGATATATTCACAAAAAGATGACACGAGAAGGAAAAACTTATGCTGAAGTAGCTAGAGAAATATACGCTAAAAAAATAGATAGAACAAAAATCTCATGGACAGGTACAAGATTAGATATAATCTCTTCTGTAGTTCATGTGCTTGGGAGAATTGATTAAAATGACTGATGTAAATAGTAGAAAATTAAGTGCAAGAGAGATGCTTACTCGATATAAAATGAGAGTAAACAATGCATTAGACTCGGATAGAACAAGAACAGGCGTAGATTGTTCTTCTGAAGTTGGAATGGCATTAGAAACTTGTGTTGAATTTGCGGCTAATGACGCTAATGATGGATTTAACTGCGTATTTGAACTAATAGGCAGAATAGAAAATGATGTCAGTACCAGAACTGGAAAAAAGATTGTACTTACAGATATTAAAGCCATAGGTTATGCACTTAATCGTATTGCTAGGGATGAAGGTACAAAACAAGAATTATGCTCTTATCTTAAACAATTACAAAGAGGGGCTTATTAAAAATGTCGCTTGCAGATATAATTCAAAGAGTAAATACTACGGTTTTGGAAAGGGCTGAGCTATGGAGACCAGAGAAATTTGTTCAACTGTTCGTTGATGACGAGCCTTATTTAAGGTTTGGTGAGAGAGGAATTCCCACACATAGAAGTTCTTTATTTGAATTTATAGAAGCCTGCATGGAAGCTGGCGAGTCTATTATCCCTGAAAAAAATTATAAAGAACAATCAGAAAATTCTAGAAAATTAGGCGAAGTTCCTTTTTTTCCTGCTGAAATGGGAAGATATAAGGTAGTTGGTATGGGAACAGCATATGTTGATAAGAAAGATCATGCTATTCGAGCAGAAGGGCAAAGTCAAGAGTATGGGCTACATCCAAGTAAAGAACATTTTGATAAAATTGCTCCATTTCTTTCAAGCTGGAGCATAGAGATTAAATAATATGAAAACAAAAAAACAACAAAAAGCAAGAAATCATCTAAAACCTTTATGTAAACTTTTTTATCGTTTAACTTTGGATGGAAGAGTTGGTTGTTTAAGAACTCCAGAAATTGAAGTCCCTTATGGAATGAGTTATCAAGAACTTGCTTTAATGCTTGGAGTAAGATTGGAAGAGATGAATCTACAGCATTTTAAAACTACAACTTCTTTCACTGGAACGGAAAAGGCGCGTGAAGCTATTGAATCAGGCACACTTATAGATATAACTAATAGAATAAATGCTGAATTATCAACAATCGAAAGTTATCTTAGGAAAACAAGTAATACTTATTCCACTAGAGAAAATGCAGAACACTGCAGAACTGGTGAAGTTTTGAATTCAGAATTACATGGTTATGCATCAGATCCTTCTAGAAACGGATTAGTATTTAGATTGGGTACACTTACTTCACTTGGACCTTATTTTTTAAGAGGGTATCAAGGCAGGATAGATGTTGGAGAGAAATTAATAGTTTATTCAATTTCTGGCTTTGAGAAGGAAGCAAGGAATTGGAAAACCCCAAAAAATCCAGATGCTGTGAGTATATTAGATAACAAAGGAGAACCAAAATTAGATATCATACTTAATTCAGATATTATAATCTCCGATTCCCCATTTAAGAGAGAGGATTTGTTTATTGCGAGTGTTAAACGATAAGTGAGGTATTCCTATTTTTCATCTTTATTTCTCAACTTCTATAATCAAATTTCTCTTGGAAAACCTGCTTTGATCCATAATCTTGCCCTTTACTTCAATCACTTTAAAGTATTTCTCTAGCAGCTTAGCAATTTCCTCTTTATCATATAAATAATAATATCTTAAGAATTCCTGTCTGTCTGGAAAATCTCCAGCCCCCCACGGCAAATAGGCTTCTTTCTCACCTATAAATTTGGGAGGCGCAGAAGATTTAGTATTGGGATTATTAAATCTCTCTTGATTTTTATCCCAGACAGTAACCAAAGCCCGGCTTCCTGGTTTTAATACTCTTTTTAATTCCTGCAGGCTTTTCTCTCTATTCTCTTCAGAAGGAATGCAATGTAATGTAGCAATAAATATAGCAGAATCAAAATAATTATCTTTAAATGGAAGCTCCCAAGCATTTGCCTTGAATAATTTTGCTTTCGCTTTATTTGCTTTTATATCTTCAGTTGCAGCTTCAATCATCTCATTAGAAAAATCAACTCCATAAAACTCTTTATTTGAATCCTTTGTAATATTTCTTCCTGAGCCGCATCCCAAATCAAGAACTTTTCCCTTTTTATTTCTTAGAAATTCTTCTGCTTCTTTAATTGGAAGAGTTCTATTTTCCTTCCAATTTCTTGCAATTTTATCCCATACTTCTTCTTGATCTGGAATTCCTTGTTTGTTTGGAATTTCAGAACCTGAAAAATCATCAGATTTTTCTTGTGAAAGTGATTTGCTTGTCATAATATAATAGAGAAATTTAGGTTTTTAAGCTTTAATTTGCATGTGGATTACATTTTTGCAGCCGATCAATCCTTTTCTTTATAGCACTTCCTATTAAATAAGTGCCCTCGTTAAGTGGAGAATGTGTACTTAATACAAGCCTTCTATTAATTTCCCTATTCACTCCCTCAACTAGCGCTTTTGGCTTCTGAACAACTGCGTCGCAATATTCTACATAAACCCCTGATGTCCCGGCATAAACTCCTATAACTCCCACCTCAACTATAGGAAGAGTTCTATATGCCCCTGTCTTTTCTATCAGAATTAAATTATCACCTAATTCAACATTTGCTTCACATGGCTCATCAAAATTTGCCATATTAAGTCTTGCCATTAAACCAGCAACTTCATTTCTTTGCTTCGCTGTATCTAATGTAATCTTAACATTATCTAAAATAGCTTCTGTCTCTTCCATCTCCAATACTCAGAGGTATTATTTATAAACCTTCTCCCCTTGTATAAATTATGAAATTTGAACACTATATGAAAAGAGTTGAAGCAAGCAAAGAATTCCGAAAGTTTAAGAAAGAGCATAAAGAAGCTTATTTATGCGCAGGATTTTTTGTTCTGGATTTTGAAAATGAGAAAAATATGCATCAGCTGGATTATTATCTAGAAAGTGGCAAAGTAGCTACAATTCTTACTGATAATGGAATAAAAATAAATATATCTAAACAAGCTATTAAAAAAAAGCTCCTAGAAATTAAACAGCCGGTAATGACTGATTTAGATGCTATAAGAGGTATAGTTCATGATGAAATGCAGAATAGAAGCATAACAGAAGAGATAAAGAAGATTATAGCAATAGTCTATATAGTAGATAATAAAATTGTCTGGAATTTACAGTGTATTCTTAATGGATTAATCTTGCTGCATGTTAATGTTGATGACTCAAATCAATCAATTTTAATGTTTGAGAAATTTTCTCTCTTAGATTTAATAAGAAAAGTGTAATTTACACTTCACTCTCCTTAAATTTAACTAAACTAAATAACTTAATCCTTTTTTCTTCTAATTTCTTTCTTCCTTCTAAATCTTCTAATTCAATTATAACAGCACATTCTTCAATATTTCCACCTAACCTCTGAACTAGATTAACTGCTGCTGCCATGGTACCTGAAGTAGCAATTAAATCATCAATTAAAAGCACATTTTCTCCAGGAGAAATAGCATCTTTATGAATTTCTACAGCATCTTTTCCATATTCTAGAGAATACTCTTCTCTTTCTATCGCTGCTGGAAGTTTCCCTGGCTTTCTAACAGGAACAAATTTTGCATTTAGCTTTTCAGACAAAATAGCGGCAAAAATAAATCCTCTTGACTCTATACCTGCAACAACATCTATTTCTTTATCTTTATATCTCTCAACAAAAATATTAATAACTTTTTTCATCACGTCTGGATTCTTCATTAAAGTTGTTATGTCTCTGAACATTATCCCTCGTTTAGGAAAATTAGGAATTGTTCGTATACTTTCTTTTATTATTTGTAAATCTTTTTTCTTTTCATCCCATTTACTTATATTCTCTATTACTTTAATTATTAATTTTTTCACTCTCTCAGCATTCTCTTTCATTCTTTCAAAAACTATCTCTATTGTTACATCTTCCTCTCCTTGTTTCCAGCAGTCATAATCAGTGCTCATGCAAACAACAGCATATTCAACATCAGCTTCTCTTGCTAAAGCGGCTTCAGGAGCAGTAGTCATTCCAATTACATCAGCATTCCAGCTTCTAAATAAATTGCTTTCAGCTCTTGTAGAAAATCTTGGCCCTTCAATTGTAATTGTTGTTCCCTTTTTATGATATTTATATCCTAATTCTATGCAGCTTTCTATTAATCTTTTCCGCAGGTTTTCAGAAAAAGGATCTGCCAGAGAAATATGCTCTATTTTTTCTTTAAAATCATCATAAAAACTTGTCTTTCTCTGCTTAGTAAAATCAATAAGCTGATCAGCAATTACAAAATCTCCTGGCTTGATTTCTTCTTTTAAACTTCCTACAGCTGAGGTAGCAAGAATATATTTGCATCCTAATTTTGCAAGAGCAAAGATATTTGCCCTGTTATTCACATGAGTTGGTGTAATTTCATGCTTTCTTCCATGTCTATTAATAATATAAACTTCAACATTAGAAATTTTCCCAGATGCAATAGGAGAACTTGGCTTGCCATAAGGAGTTTCTACTTCTATTTCTTTATAATCTTTCAATATGCCAGAAATCTTCTTATCAGATTTCTGGACACTATCAGAAACTAAAGTTTCTGAAGTTTCAGGATTATCTAATCCGCTTCCGCCTATTATTCCTATAATCATTTTGTTAACTTCAATTCTCCAAATAAGAGAATTTTATTAGAATCAACAACATAAAAAGTTGTTGCTATTTCATTATCTCCATCAGCTTCATGTTCTTCTCTTTCTTTTAATGTCAGAGAAATTAAACTGCACCCTTTAGGGCACAGACGTTGCCAAGCAACGTCAGATTTCTCTGAGCATCCTAAAAACAAAGGGCTCGTCAAACCCCTCCTTTTAAGGAGGGGTGCCCTTTGTTTTTTTGATCTAGCAATTGCAACTGCTTCATGTCTCTGTTCATAATCATCAACAACAAAATATTGCTCATCTCTTGGTGTATCAAAATTATCTCTGCCAATAACTCTGAATCTTCCAGCAGGAATATCCTTTATTACCTCATCAAGTTTCATCTTATCTGAGCTCCTTTTTCTACTAATAATTTAACAACCTCTTCACGATACCATAATTCATAAGCAGAAACACTTGCCCCAGCTTCTCTTAATCTAATAATTCTCTTTCCATAATTTTTTAACATTCTTTCTCTTGTATCTAACTCTGCTCTTCTATAAACAGCACCTATATAAGATTTTTTACTTTCTTCCAGCTTTAATATATCTTCTACTTTTAATTTCTTTGGGAAAATTATATATACTAAATCTTTCCATTTCATCTTATCATTTAATAAATTAGCTTTAAATAGATTATTTCTCTGGAGTATATATGAAACTACCAGAAAAAAATGAAGTAAGAAAGCCTTCAAAGACTCTAGCAGGAGTTACTCCTATAGCTGTACAGGTTTATCCTAGAAAATGCAAGCACGGAACTTGCTTATTCTGTCCTTCTCTTAGTGTTCCTCAAAGCTATACACCTTTATCTCCTGCTACTATGAGAGCTAAAATGTTAGATTACAATCCTTATAGACAAGTAGAAGCCCGCCTTAAATCCTTTGAAGTTATGCATCATCCTACAGATAAAATAGAATTAATAATAATGGGCGGCACTTTTCTAGATTATCCAAAGAAATATCAATATAATTTTATTAAATCCTGCTATGATGCTTTGAATAATAAGAAATCAAAGAATTTAGAACAAGCTAAAAAGCTTAATGAAACCGTTGGAAACCGATGTGTAGCATTATGCATAGAAACCCGCCCAGATGTTTGTTCTGAAAAAGATATTTTAAGGATGCTTGAACTTGGATGCACAAGAGTTGAATTAGGAGTTCAGGCAATAGACAATAAAATATATAAAAAAGTCAATAGGAGACATAAAGTTAAAGATGTAATAGAAGCAACAAAAAGATTGAAGAATGCAGGCTTCAAAGTTGGCATGCATATTATGCCTGGACTTCCGGGAAGTTCTATAAAAAAAGACTTGCAGATGTTCAGAAAACTATTTTCTTCTGATAATTTCAAGCCAGACCAACTAAAAATTTATCCTTGTCAAGTAATTAAAGGAGCTGAATTAGAACAACTTTTCAAAAAAGGTAAATATAAACCATATACAAAAGAGCAATTAGAAATCCTGCTAGTTAAAATGCTTAAAATAATCCCGGAATATTGTAGGGTTATGAGAATTATGAGAGAAATTGCTCCTGATTATCTTATCGCAGGCACAATCCGCATTGATATCAGAAGAGATATTGAAACAGAATTAAAAAAGAAAGGTGTAAAGATAAAAGAGATAAGATTTAGAGAAATTGGCTTTAATACAAGAGATTTAAAAAACAAGGAAAAAATTAATCAGAGCTTAAAGCTAAAGATAATAAAATACAAAGCTTCAGGAGGAGATGAATATTTCTTGCAAATTGTTAATAAAGATAATATTTTATTTGGATTATTAAGACTAAGAATAAATTTTGATGGCAGTGCATTTATAAGAGAGTTGCATGTTTATGGAAAAACTTTGGCAATAGGAGAAAAAGATAAAGATAGCTATCAGCATAAAGGATTAGGAAAGCAACTTATGAAAAAAGCTGAAGAAATCTCAAGGAAGAATAAAGTTAAAATTCTAAGAGTAATTTCAGGAGTAGGAGTTAGGCAGTATTATAGAAAGCTAGGATACAAACTTGAAGATAGCTATATGGTTAAAGAGTGTTAAGTAAACCTTGCTTTATCATTACTTTCGCCTCGCTTACCCTCGGCTCAACCTATTCTTACTCAATCTTCTCCTCCCAAAAGCATTTTTAATAAAAAAATAAAAACATGAAAATGCTTTTGCTCGCCTCTTGCTCGAAAATCTCGCTGATATTTATTAATAATTATGTGATTAACTCGACATCGTTAGAAACAAAAAGCATTTATCTATCTTATTAATAATTTTGTAAATGCTTTTTGTTTGATGGAGAGCAAATGTTAAGTTAGATACCTTACTTTACAAAGAGTTCTAATTTAATAATAGCCATAACCAAATAAAAATAAACAAAATAAGAATAACCTGTGCTTTTGAGCATTCTCACTATTTTAAAGAATTTTTGATTTTTTGAAGATATTCTTTTAAATATACATAAAGTTTTTTACCTTCACTTAATAAAAGTTCTCTTTTGCTGTCTTCGTTATTTTTTGAATAAACATACCTTTCATATGATGTCAAAGAGCCTGAAATCTTTTTGGTTAATTCAATAAATTTATTCTTGTTGTATATTCTATTATTTTTAAGGCAATCTATCATATAAAGAGTTCTTAATCTTAAAATTAAAGAATAAGCTATGGCATCACTTAATTTACCATCGGGCTTTTTCTTTTCTATTCTAGAAATTGAGCTTTTTATTACTTCTAAGCTATCTTTTGTTGTTTTTATATACCATTTTATATTCTTTTCAGAGACTTTTATATCTATCTTCTTAAGAAAATTATTGTTTAATAGAGGCTCAGCTTCTTTTAACATGGTTCCAATAGGTAATAAATTTTCATTTAATTTATAATTTAGCAAATTCAAAGATACAATTAGTATCTCATAGCCATCTTTTTTAATTAATTCTCTGTTTGTTTTTTCAGATATAATTAATATATCTATATCACTTGTATATGTGTTATCTCCTCTTGCATAGCTTCCTACAAGATAAACCCCAATAATTTCAGATAAGTTTATGCTTGATTTAACTATGTATAGAACATCATGCAGAATTGTTTCCTCGGTTTTATCTACTAATTCTACTTTAACTTCCTTGTTTAACCATGATTTTGGCAAAACAACTGCAGATGCATTTCCGGACTTTATTGCCTTCCTTGAAATTATTTCCATTTATTCTTCATCCTCCAAATATTTTTCGTCTTCTTGTTTTATTTTTTTGAATTTTTTTTCTATTTCATTCTTCCAATAGTCAATGGTTGTATCTTTTTGAGGTTTTTCAGTTTTAATTTTTCTCTCATGAGAAGATATTTGCTTATCAATCGCTTCTATTCTTTTCTCTCTTATTTTCCTCATTCGTTTTCTATCACTCATGTAAATACATGTAAAGACTTATTTATAAATGTTCTCATTTGTGATTCTGATGCCAAGAGGTGATAACAGAATAGAAAATTAGACTATAAATTAGAAGATGAGTATATGGTTAAATATTTGTAATTAGAACAACTTACTGCAAAAACATTTCTAAGTCTTTAGGATTAGTAGATTGTGCTTTTCTAAGTGCTTTTACTGCTATTTGCCGCACTCTTTCTGGTGATACATTAATTATTCTCCCAACTTCTTCTAATGTGTAAGTATATCCATCTCCAGCGCCATATCTTAACTGCAAAATTTCTTTTTCTCGAGAAGTCAATTGAGAATATAATTTGTTCAATGCATTGTCCACCGGCCATTCTGGCATTTGTGAGACTCTATTTATATCTAATCCAGTTAAACTTACTAAAAGTTCCCTTCTTCTTTCATATATTCTAGATACCATAATTTTTATTAGAAACTGGTCCTTTTAAATCTTTGTTTTGTAACTACTTTATAGGTATATCAAATCGCTTCAAAATTCCCGTAAGTATAAAGCATAGACAATAAGATTTATTTGCTCATTTTTATCATCGAGCTATAAATATTAATTATACACAGTTTCAGACATTTCTATTAATATTCTAAAATAAGCCAGTACTTACCGACAAGAGAATTAACATTTCATAGTCTATATTAGATATCACAGCATAATCCGCGACGAACTTTATATTTACAAATTCCCTTTAACTACTGAGAACAAGCCAGAGAAGAAAGAACCTTGCAAGGAACATCTGCTCCACCTTCTCCTTCTACTACAGGAGCTATACTGACTTTATTTGTAGCTAAAGGAAGAGATAAATTTGATTTATTAAACTTATATGTAATCTCTGATAATTCATCAGGCATTCCAGGAATACTTCCAGAAGCATCTTGATTTAATTTTGTCAGCTCAACTGTCTTGCTTGAATCATCTGCAGCAAATACAAACTTAATACTCTTAATCTTTCCTTCTCCAACATCTCTTGAAACTTTCACACTCCAAATATTCCCAGAGCAATTAGTCTGAGAAATTTTAATATCCAAGCCAGTTGTGCAAGCTAAAGATATTTGTGATGTAGTTTTAAGAATTACAGGCTTAATTACAGTCCATATGATTGCTATTGCTGCTAAACTTAATAATATTATCAAGATTACAGTTATAATTTCAGCTAAACCCTTTTTACTATTAAACACCATCTTTTTATAAATAATATAAGATTAATCTATTTAAAAAGCTTTCTTGTCAAAAAAGTTATATTTTTTACTGCTTTCTTTTGTTCTATTTTTTTCCAGCTTCACTTATTGCTTCTTTTTGATAATTATCTAAAAGCTGGAAAAAATCTTCTTTACTGAGAACTTTATCAACTTCACTTAATCCTCTATCTTCTGCCATTTTTGCAAAAGCTTCTGGCAAGTACCCTCTTTTTCTTAATGAAGCAAGAGTTGGAAGATTAGGGTCATCAAATCCTGTGAAATCTCCTGCTTTAACCCCTGCTAATAGCTTTCTTTTAGACAAAACTAAATCTGTAAATTTATATCTTCCTAAAAAGAAAGTCCAGGGATATTGTTTTTCTAATCCTAAAACTTTGTAAATCATCTTCTGCCTTTCTGCATTATCTCTATGCTCCTTTGCTCTTATTATGTGCGTCATCTTGTATTCAATATCATCAACAGCAACACAAAGATGCATCATAGGCCAGACTCTGTATTTTTTTCCTTGCCTAGGATGTGCTTTTAATTTTATTCTTGCAAGAGGGAACTCTCTTAAAGCAGGATTTTCCAGCTGTAAATCAGACTTAAATCTTAAAACAGCTCCCCCTTCTTTATACCCTTTTTTATCTAACATCTTATTCCAGCGCTCTAAGTTCTCCTCAATAGAAATTGCTCTGCATGGGCAGGCTTGTTGCTTATCTTTTAATTTCTTGAATTTTTCCTGAGAACAAGTGCAGACATAAGCAGCATTTTTTTTAATTAGTTTTTCAGCATATTCATAATACCACTTCATTCTATCTGACTGTATTATATAAGCAGTTACTCCAGGACACAGCCAATCAAATTCTTCTTTAAAAGATTTATATGAGTCTTTAAAAGCAGTCTCAGGATCTGTATCTTCTAGCCTAATATAAAATTTCCCTCCATATCTTTTAAAATAAAGATAAGAAGGCATAACACTTATGGCATGTCCAATATGCAAAGGTCCAGAAGGATTTGGAGCAAACCTCATCACAACCCCTTTTTCAGCATCAGGAAGCTCTGGCAAGCCCTCTCTTTCAGCTCTATGGCTTACTTCATCTTCTCTTTTTTCAAACTCTTTTTTCTGCTGTTGTACAGTCAGCTTATTAATTTTTCCAACTTCTTCTTTAACAATCTTAATAACATCTTTCACATCCTCTCTTTTTAATCCCTCGTGAAATAAAGCAGAAATTACACTTCCTTCTTGAGCTTTTCCTTCATGCTCAACAGCATTCTTCAGAGCATAGACCTTTATTTTCTCTTTCCAATTTTTTTCTTTTGTCATAATTATACGATCTTGCATTCATTTATTAATTCTTCTGTTATTTCATGCAGCTCATCAATCTCATCTAAAAGTTCATTATGGACTGAAGAAGGATGATAATAAAGATGAACTATTGCCCCATAATCCTTTGCTTTCTTAATTGCTGGAATAAAATCAGCATCTCCTGCAATTAAAACAACCTGCTGTACCTGGTTTTCATAAGTCATTGTTGCGATATCTAATGACATAAGAACATCAATCATTTTCTGCTTAAATATATTTTCAATTAATTGCAGTTTTCCAAGTTTAACTTCAAATCTAGGCAATCTTTTAATATTTGATAAGAATTTCTGCATATTAGCTTTTTTATTAATATCCTGAGGATTGTCTTTTCTTATTATAGGCAAACAATGATAAAAATAAGTTCTTAATCTTTCGAATCTGTTCTTTTTACTAATTTCATTACATAATTTTAACAAATCAATTTTTTCTGTATTAAAATAATTTTTAAGAACTTTGCTAAAGTAACCCCCATCAATATAAATAGCCCCTTTTTCCATTTTAGGATTAAACCCATTGTTCGGCCTAAGCTGAACAATGGGGAATATAGTAACCTCTTAAAAGAAATTGTATATATAAGCTTTTCTATGAACAGTAAGAAAGCACTAATTTTAAATCTCTCTCTTTACTTTTTCTTTAATTTCCAAGCGCTAAAATAAGGGATTTTTGAACATGTTCTATAATCTCCTGGAAAAAGTTTTTTAGCTTTTTTAATTGGATAACAATCAATATAATCCATAATCTCAAAACCATTTTTTATTATTGCCTTTATTAAAATTTCATATGTAAAATGATAAGAAAATACTTTAACTTTGCCTATTTTTATATTATTCCAAGTTCCATATATTTTCCTATTTCTAAAGTAATTATCAAAAACTCTAAATTCTTTTCCTTTCCATTTAACTTTTTTCCTGCATTCTGCAACAGGATTTCCTGTAGAGAAAATGAATATTCCATCTTTCTTTAAAACCTTGCTAACTTGTTTAAACACTTTATCTAAATCTGAAAAATAATGAATAACTAAAGAAGCAAGCACAACATCAAACTTTTCTTTAAATGGAATTTTATATCCACTTCCAAGCCTCAAATCTAATTTTGGATTTTCCTTTCTAGCTATTTTAATCATCTCAGGACTTATATCAAACCCCTTTACTACAGCTCCTTTTCTTGTAAGAATTTTTGCATAAATTCCTGAGCCACATCCCAAATCAAGAATTTTCTTTCCTTTAACATTTCCAAGAAGTTTAAATGTTGCAGGCATCTCAAGCATCTCATTATAAAACCATCCTTGAGGATATTTTTTAGTTCTTAATTCATGATAATCCTTCGCCATAAAATCATACAACTTTTTAATCTTTTTTTCTTCATCTTTCATATTTCTTTTAAGAACAAGATATTATTAAATCTATTTCCCAAATCTTCTCTCTCTATTATTATAATCCTCTATAGCTCTAATCAAATCTTCTTTTTCAAATTCAGGCCACATCTTTTTTGAAAAAAAGAGCTCAGAATATACACTCTGCCAGGGAAGAAAGTTGCTTAATCTTGAAGCATCTCCTGTTCTTATAATTAAATCTGGCTCATCTTTCAGCCATAAGGCATTTGTAATATCTTCTTCAGTTATATATCCTTTTTTATCTTTCAGTTTATTAACAGCATTAATAATTTCTAATCTTCCACCATAAGCAAATAAGAAATTCACAATAAAATTATTATTTCCGCTGGTTTCCTCTTCAATTTCTTCTGCCAGCTTCCTTACATTATCAGGAACTAAAGATAAATCTCCAATAAATCTTATTTTAACTTTATTTTTGCTAATCCTTGTATCTTTTTTTATTTTTTTAAACCACTGCATAAAAAGCCTGAATAGAAACTCTAGTTCTAATTTATCTCTCTTCAAATTTTCAGTAGATAAAGTATAAATTGTAATTTCTTTTATTTTTAATTCCAAGCACCAATCTAATAGTTTATCAACTTTTTCAGCTCCTTTTTCATGTCCTTTCCAAGGCATTAATCCTTTTTCTTTAGCCCACCGTCTATTCCCATCGATAATTATACCTAGATGATTAATCATTAAATATCCCAGAAAAATTACTTTATAAGGCTTGTGAATTTATCTTCCTAAAAGAAAAAGATGCTTTCACTAAGCTCAAGATAAAATTATTAATTATAGTAAATGAAATTAATTTTCAGATGTTTTAATTTCATTTACTATCCCAAGGAAAACCTTCATATGTTTTCTGGACCCCAAAATTCAATAGAATTTTGCGGTATCAAGGAAAAATTTTCTTACGAAAATTAATTTCCGTCGATATAATAATATTTATTATCCCCTTAGTTATAGCAGACATCAATATTGGGAAGCAGAACAAGATTGTAGAGAATAGTAAGATATAGACAACTGCATAGTTTATGGCTCATTTGTTTCGCAGTTGTCTATCTGTATAACTGCAGCAGAATAGGCTATAAGTCGCGCAGTTATCCATAATAACTACCTCCTACATATCCACTTAATAGCCTATATGTTAAGTAAACCTTGCTTTCATTACTTTCACTTCACATCCTTTGCATTTTATTCTTGCTCAATCCACCTGTCTTACTCGAAGATTTTGTTGATATTTATTGATAATTATGCAATAATCTAAACATCAGATAGAGAGTAAATGTTAAGTTGGATACTTTACTTAACACCCTATTAAAGTTTATCTTCCTTCCATCCTTTTAATCTTTGTTTCTAATAATTCTAACCTCTGCTGCAAACTGTAAATTTCTTTATCTTGTTGTTCAATCTTATCAGTCATTCCTAAAAGCCTTTTTGCAATCTTACTTTTATTATCATCCATAGAAATAGAATCAAAACTTGGGCTTATACTCTGTGTTGTTTCAGCAGACTCTGCCATAGCTCCTAAGAAGCTAAAAGGGCTTTCTGATGTAGCAGATGCCTGAGAATTAATATTAGTCAAATCTAAAACCTCTCCTTGTTTCATGCCTTCTAATTTTCTAATCCTGGCTATTTCCCTGCTTCTCTGAATTAATCCAGACTTCTCCATAGAAGATAAATCAACTACTTCATTCTTTTTTTTAAGCCAGTTAAACATTTTTAATTTGAACTCAGTAAAAATTAAAAAGCCTGAAAACTCCTCAGAGTTATTCAGGATTTAAAAAATCACTGATTTTTTAATAAAAGAAAGAAGAATAAGGAATTTAAAAATCCTTCTAAAATACTAATAGAACCTTAATGTTAGTTTATTCTTCTCTTGCTGATATAGCTATATATCCTATATCTGTTCCAGTTCTCTTTTCTTTTTTTATTCTCTTCATAACTCTGTCATAAAAATTAGCAACATCACCATAAACTCCTGCTTCCAAATCTTTTTTTATTTTTTCTAATATAATTCTCTGTTCTTCAACATCGTCTTCTCCATCTAATCTAAGAGCTTGAGCTAGCATTTGCATACTAATTCTCTGCTCAAGCCTTGTTTCAATTCTTGGCTCCATTCTCATAGCAGGCATCATACACATTCCAAATCCTGGCATCTTAAATTTCCTCCAAAATGAAATTTAATGACTTCAGAAATCTCGGATTTCTGACAGTGCTCAGAGAAAAGAAGTTTCTCTGACAGGCAGGAAATTTTTTATAAATTTCTGGCATTTTTCTTATTTCCTAAATATTTAACTAAAACTTAAAGAAATAAAGCCTTAAAAATCTTTCTATATGTTACTTCTTAAGAGTTACAAAATTATTTTATATATCCCCCTTTCTGCAGCTCCCAAAGACTTCTATATTCTCCTTCTTTTTTTATTAATTGATTATGTGTTCCCATCTGCTTAATAACTCCTTTTCCCATCACAATAATTGTGTCAGCATTCATAATTGTTGATAATCTATGAGCAATAATTATTGTAGTTCTGCCTTCCATTAATTTTTTTAAAGCTAATTGAATCTCAAACTCTGTGCGAGAATCCAGCGAAGAGGTTGCTTCATCCAGCACAAGAACTTTCTTATTAGCAAGCAATGCTCTTGCTATTGAAACTCTCTGCTTTTCTCCTCCTGAAAGCTTTACACCCCTTTCTCCAACAATTGTATTTTCTTTATCAGGAAACTCTTTTATTATTTTGTCAAGCTGAGCAAATTTTATCGCTTGAATCACTTCTGCTCTTCCAGCTCCTGGCTTGGAGAATGCAATATTATTATAGATAGTATCATCAAATAATACACATTCTTGAGGCACAATTGCCATTTCGCTTCTTAAAGACTCTTGCTTAAATTCTCTAATATCTTTTCCATCAATTGTAATATTGCCTGAATTTACATCATAAAGCCTGTAAAGCAGTTTTACTAGAGTGCTTTTTCCTGAGCCAGAATGCCCGACTAAAGCAATTTTCTTTCCTGCAGGAATATTCAAGCTCAAACTCTGAAAGATTATTCTCTTGTCATAAGCAAACCATATTTTATTTAATTTAATATTTCCATGTTCTATTTTCAAATCTTTAGCATCTGCATTATCTTTAATATCATTTTCTATTTTTCCATACTGGAATAAATCATTAAAATCAGTAATAGCCCTATAAAAGTTTCTCATGCCAAATACAAAGCTGAACAAGCTGCCCATTAAAGTGCCAAAAGTTGCATAAATAAATACTAAAGTGCCTAAAGTCAAGCTTCCAGTTAAAAATTTAGTCAAGGGAAAATAAATTAAAACTAATGTACCTATAGCTAATATTAAATTATGTCCAGAATTTGTCCATCTATAATATTGCCAGCTCTTCAGGAATTTCTGCCTTGTAAAATCTGCTATTTTTGCAAATTTACTTTTTATTAAAGATTCCTTGCCAAAATATTTTATTGACTCAACATTTGTAAATATATCAGAGATATTTGCTTTTTCCCTGTCTTCAGCTTGATTTGCAATTGCAATTGACTTTTGATTTATTATCTGCATAATTAAACTAAAACTTATAAATACTATAACTGTCAAAAACACAATTAAGCCTGAAAAAAGGTCAAAATATGCCAGAGAAATAGATGCAACTATAAATTGAAAGATTAATGGTGTTATATTAAAAACAATAACATCTGTCATTCTCTCCATACTTCCCCCGCCCCTGATTAATCTTGATATTAAACTTCCTGTTTTATGAGAAGTATGAAATCCATGGCTTAAATGGATAAGATGATTAAAATATTTTCTCTTTAAATCCAAAATTAAGCCAGATTCAAGAATATTTACACCATAAATAAACAGCCAGTCAGTTATATATTTTATTATTGTCATTATAATAAAGACTGCAAGAATTACCATTAATATTTTTATAAATTCTGCCTGAATCAAAGTTCCAGCTGAAAAACTTGTGCCATTGTCTATTAATCCTTTAAATAAAAAATTATAAGCTATTGGGACACTCTCTCCAATTAAGCTTGCAAATAAAATTCCAAATAGCAAAAACTTATAATTCTTCAAGAAATTAAAATATACCTTTAAGTTATATTTGAAATCTATTTTTTCTTCAGTTTTGTTTTTCATTTTTAATTGAGCCGAGCGAAATTAAAAAGCCAGAAATCGCAATTTCTGGATGTCAGAAACTATAAGTTTCTGAAGCATCGAAAATCTTTTTGAGATTTTCTTAGTGTCAAATTTGCCTCTTAAATTTGAATCTTTCTACTGATATACCACAAGTTTAAATATAAGCTATCCCTTTATTAGTCATGCCAAATCTCGATATAATCTTCTGCAAAGGCAACCATTGTCAAGAGCTCATTGATAAAGATGATGCTGATGATGATTCTGATAATAAAAGATAGGAAAAACAGGCTTAAAAATTTATTGTTCTATAATACTGTCTAGTTATCAGCGCATGAAGTGTATAGAAATCTTTAGAAAATATGCAAATTTCTTCTGAATTATAGTTTAATGTTATTAATAAAATAAATTGTCATCGATATTTTGTTATGCAATTGATTAGAGCAAAGTTTATACATTAATTTTTACAGCAGTTGTATTATTAACAAAACCCAGGATATCACGATAAGTTGATAATATCCTTTAACGAAGATTTCGTAGGATTTAAAAACAACTTAATCTTAAAATAATAATATAAAAGAGGAATAAAAAGATGGCAGATATAGATGATGTCGGAAAAATTATAGCAGTTATAAATCCAAACTTGTACTGCGAAGGGTCTAAAAAAAATATTAAAGCTCTTAAGAATATAATAAAAGATAATGGCTTGGATGTTGCTTTGCAAAGTTTAAAAGATTTAAAAATAACACCAAAATCTTCTCAGCAGTATAGTATTATGTATAATTCAAGCCAGGAAACACTAGAGCCTGTTTATTTCTGGATATTAGATTTTCTTAAAGAATTGCTAGGTTTCAAGCAAGATGATATACTTAAGATTACAGATAATTTTACTTCTTCTCCTGGCTCAGGGCATTTCGGAGAGTTGCAGCAGCGAGCTACTATTATGCAGCAACAGGCAAGCAAGATTATGGGAGATGTAAACACAGTAATTAAATCAGTTTTAAATTTAATTTATTCATTAAAAGAATTCCAGATGAGACTTTCTCATTATAAGATGGCAAATTCTAAAGATAATTCAGAAGCAGAATCGGGATTATTAGCTTTAAAACAAATCTGGCTTGACCAAGTTGATATAAAAAGAGGAAATACAAGCATAAAAGCACTATCATTTTCAGGAAATGCTCCCTTTACTATGCTTATAGATGCTTTTATGGCTGCAAAATCTATAGATGATGTTGACAAAATAGATTTAAATGACCGCGTCAAAAGGCTTTTAAAACCAAGAGTTGCAGAATTTTATGAATGGAGAAAAAGAAGCGATAAAGAATTAACAAAGCGGTATCAGATAGAAAAAACTTATCTTAAATCTCAAGTTGCGGCATTAAGATTATATTCAAGATGGGCAAAGCCTTATTTAAAAGCAGCAGAAGAATTAAATATGAAAGACCAGGGAAGAAATCCTGAATTAGTAAATATTTTTAATACAATAATAATGCAGCTTACTCTTTTTGCCAAAAAGAAATTTGATTTCAGCCAGGAAATTGTTGATAAGTCTATTCCCCAAGTTTTTAAAAATATTAAAATAAGAGACTATTATGCTGTTTTAATTGTAGATTTTGAATTCCGCGGCATTCCCCAGAAAATACAACAAGGCCAATCAGGGCACTATGCTTTTGGAGGGCAAGTGACAGTAAAATTCAGAGCATATGCATTAAATGGCGATGAAATTGCTTTATTTATGGATAAATTAGATGACAGTGATTTGCAAACATCTTTTAAGCTTATTGAAGGCATGACAGATGATACAATAAAAGAATTGCAAGAAGATATAGATTATTTCTTAAAAGAAGAAGATGCAGAAGAAGAGCAAGAAAAAAACACAGGAGATACAAATCCATTTACAGCTTTAATTTTTGGAGATAGAAAAAAACCAAAGAAAAAAGAGGAAAAAGATAAAGATAAAGAAAAATTAGAAAAACTAAAAAAAGGAGTCAAGCCAGATAGCTGGGAAGAAGAATATGCAAGAAGAGGCGCAGTACTTAGTGCCAGAAAATCAGCTTATAATGCCTTTGATGTTTATAAGAAAGGGCATGGCATGGCATCTCATCCCAAGCCAGAAGAATTTAAGTAAATCTTAAGATTTATCTATAATAACTTGATCTGACTGCAGTTCTATTAATTGTAATATCTATCTTCACTAAATTTTACTTTCTTTTTATGATAATTATTTTTACTATTAATATATGTCTGTTAAATATCTTCTAAAACCAGATTAATATATTAAAGTTAATAATTATTCTAGAGCATACTCCTTTATAGTTTGGCATTATCAAAAAGCAGAAAGTATTTATATCAATTTTCCCATGTATAAGGATGGCAAAAAAATCAAAATTTGGTACTGAAAAATTAAAACCAGTAATAGTAAGGCAAAGTAAGCCAGAAGAAGGCAGAAAAGAATTAAAAATAGATAAAAATAAAGTTGAAAAACTTGGTAAAGAGCAAGAACAAAACCCTTTTGAAGACAAAAATAAGTTTTCTCAAGATAGATTAATAGATATTCCCACTCCAACTCTGGTTCCTGCGCCTGCTCCTCAAACTAACTTAGAAAATATAGCAGAAGAAGCTCCAGCTCCTGCTTCAAATCTTCCTGTTCAAAAAAGAGGAATATATAATAATGTTGTTAATGCTCCACAATATACAAATGTAAGTGAGGGAGGAACAAGAATCCAGCAACAATCTTCTTCAAGAACTTCTTTTACTAATCCTGGAACATCCTGGGTCAATACTACTAAACCTGCTGTAGAAAGCATTCAAAATTATTCAGCTAAAAGACCAGAAGCAAGCCAGGCAGAAAGGCAAAGAATGCCTTTTGAGCGCAATATTGAGCATGGGGAAATAGACAAAGACAGAATAAGAAAGTACCTGCAAGAAGAGCAAAGTTAAAGTTTCCGCAAGAAATCCGAGTAGTCCCACTTTAGTGGGCGGATGAATTGCGGATATTCATCGATAATTATTTATTCTATAAATGATTATGAGTTCAATGAGCTAGTTGTAACTCATTGAACACGCAAACAATAGTTAGAACTTTCTCTAATAAATAAATATTTGCTTTAGCGAGAGCTAAGCATAAAGGAGATAAAAATGGAATATAAACACTATGAAAACTCGGTAGGAAATAACTTACAGACAATACAAATAACAACAAAATGCAGATACAAGATGATGCAAAAAGAATTGATTGAAACTTATTGCAGGATTGCAATACAGGAAGCATGCAAAAGGCACAAAATTGAGATAGTTATTCTTGAAGTCTTGAAAGAGCATGCACACTTGATTGTTAATTGCCCAAGAACATTATCTCAAGCAAAGATGATGCAGATAGTCAAAGGATTATCTGCTTATATTATTTTTAGGCTCTGCCCTAATTTGAGATTGAGATATCCTAAAGGACATTTTTGGAGTGAAGGATATTTTTGTGAGGGATGTGGAAGTGATTTTGAGAGAGCATTGAGTTATGTAAAAAATCAGAAGCAGCATCATTTTTTCAGTTAAATTTTAAGGACGCCGTCCTCCGAGCGAAGCGAGGATTTGCCCAGCAGGGCAAACCTTTAGGGGACGGAGGATGTCACATATATTCTATTACTAATAATCTTCTGTTACCCCAAATCATTATTTGATGAGCTGCTTATAAATCAATAAAAAGAATGAGAAATATTAATAACTTATTTTAATCTTATATCCTCGAACAAAAAGATATAAATACTCTAAAATATATTTTATAGAATATAAAAAATGGTGTCATCAGAAAGCTTTTACTCTGGAAGCAGTTATGCTCTTAGTCCGAAATATGGCGGATATAGCACCACAGGATATAGAATGAATACTGGTGAATTTTCAATTGGTGCTGACCCTCGAGTTGCAAATCAAGTTAAATCAGTATCAGAAAGAATTAATACCGGATTAACTCATGTTGAAGTTCAGGGGCTTCAACCAGATGTTTTTGAGTCTCTTCCTGAACAATATTTAACAGAACTTAACCGTCTGGCCAAGTTAACAGGAGTTAAACCAAGCTTGCATGGCCCATTAGTAGATGCTGCAGGATATTCAGGGAAAGGCGGATGGGACGAAGAAGACAGGATAAATGCAGAAAGGCAGATTAAAATGGCAGTTCAGCGTGGCCACAAAATTAATCCAGATGGAAACATAGTAATTACCTTCCACTCAAGCCAATCAGAAGTTCCAGGAACAGAATTTCAAGTTGTAAAGGACGAGCATGGAGACAAAGTTGTAAAGGAAATCAAGGCATATGCTATAAATAGAGAGACAGGACAGCCCACTGTTTTGAAATTAGAGCCAAGATATTATCCAGAAGATTTAGCTGAGTTCAATCCAGGGGATAAAGTTATCATTCCCCCAGAGACTGTAGAAAAAGAGCTTTCGATTACTAATAGGAGTGATTGGCATCAAAACCTTACACAAGTTTTATTTTATAAAAATAGAGGGGATGAAATGCTTGAAAAATACTATCCTGTAATAAAAAGCAAATGGCCTACATACATTAAGGCACTTACTCATCCAGATAAATTAACAAATCAAGAAAAAGTTGTAATAAACAGTTTAACTAATGCTGAAAAATCTGCATTAGGCCAATCAATGAATTCTTATGAATACATACAAAACTCTCAGCTTGTATTAAACGGATTATTTAACAAGGCATACAAATTCGCTGAAAATGAAGAAGATAAGAAGAAATTAATTATAATGGCAAAAGAGTATTCTGAGAATTTTAAGACACCTGATTTATCTCTACAATCTGCTGCTTTGCAAGAGTTAATTGGACGTCTGGAGACAATTCAACCAAAACTTTATATGCCTCTAGAAGAATTCAGAAGAGAAAAAGCATCACAAACTTTTGGAAGTGTTGCTTTTGATGCTTACAAAGATTATGGAAGCAATGCCCCTATAATTTCTATAGAAAATCCTCCTGCAGGCACTGGCTTGAGTACTGGAGAAGAATTAAAGAAATTAGTAGAAAAGTCGAGAGAAGAATTTGTAAAAAAAGCAGTGAAAGATGGAATATCAAAATCAACAGCAGAAGATGCAGCAGAAAAATTAATTGGGGCTACTTGGGATGTAGGGCATATTAATATGTTACGACGCTATGGCTACGAAAAAGAACATTTACTTGATGAAACTGAAAAGATTGCTCCTTTTGTAAAACATGTTCATTTGTCAGATAATTTTGGATTTGAGCATACTGAATTGCCTATGGGCATGGGAAATGTTCCTATAAAAGAAATTATGGAAAAATTAGGAAAAGAAGGTTTTGAAGGAGACAAAGTTATAGAAGCTGGAAATTGGTGGCAGCATTTTTCAGAGCAGGGAAAAATTACACCTGTCGCTGCTACTCTAGAAGCCTTTGGCTCTCCTTTATATCCTATGGCAATGGCTCCTTATTGGAATCAAATGGTTGGAACATTTGGAGGATATTCAGCAGGCTTTGGCCAGACTCTTCCAGACCAGCATTTTTCAATGTATGGTGCAGGATTCGAGTCTCTGCCTTTAGAATTAGGAGGGCAAGTCCCAGGAAAACAATCAAGATTTTCTGGAGCTCCGATGGATTAAATTATATGAGATAAGATTTAAAAACATATAATCTATAATATATATCAGAGAAGATAGAATAAGAGATGAAACAAAAAGGAAATAATATCCTAACTTATCTATTATGGGTATTAGGATTTATAGCAGCAGGATTATTAATATATGGGATAATTAAGATAATAATATAAAAAATAAAAGATGGTGAACAAACAAAGCACAGGATTTTCAAAAGAGCTTGTAAAAGAGACTAAGCAGGCTAAAAATGTAGCTAGGAAGAATCTTAAGAATTCTAAAAAGTTATATATGAAAAATTATCCTACTCTTAATATAGTGTCAGAAAAAGATATTGCTATGGATTTTGCAGCAAAAGCCTATCAAAAGTTTGATAAGATTATAAAATCAATTGTTTTATTCGGCAGTTCAGTTAAAAAAAATGCTACAGCTTCTTCTGATATAGATATAGTTATAATTATTGATGATGCTTCTCTTCTTTGGGACCAGGAATTAATTGCTTGGTATAGAGAAGAGCTGGGAAAATTAATAAAAGCAAATCCTTACAAAAAAGATTTGCATATTAATACTATTAAATTAACAATCTGGTGGTATGATTTAATGCAAGGCGACCCTGTTGTTATTAATGTAATCCGCTATGGGCAAACACTAATAGATTTTGGAGGATTTTTTACTCCATTAAAAGTATTATTAGAGCAGGGAAAAATCCGCTCAACTCCTGAAGCTATTTATACAGCTTTGCAAAGAGCACCTGAACATTTGGCAAGAAGTAAAGCTGCAGAACTAGGAGCAATAGAAGGTGTTTACTGGGCAATGGTTGACTCTGCTCACGCAGCTTTAATTGCTGCAAATCAGCTTCCTCCAAGCCCAGAGCATATTCCTTTAATTTTAAAAGAAACTTTTATAGATAAAAAGATGTTAGATATGAAATATGCTATATGGTACAGAGATTTATATGCCTTGCATAGAAGCATAGTTCACGGAGATATAAAAGACTTAAAGGGCTCAGACATAGATGATTGGCAGAAAAAAGCAGATGAATTTGTAATTACAATGTCTAACTTAATAGGTAAAATTCTAGAATAATTATTCTGCTTTTATCTTTATGCTGCTGGCTGTGGTTGTGCCTTAGCAGCCCTATAAATTCTTGTCTCCCGCATAGCTCTTTCTTTATAAGCTAAAGGCGTGACTTTAGCCATCACTGCCGTTTGTACCTGGCTAATTAAATATTGTCCATATGCTCTTTCTTCATCACTTGCTTCATCTTTCATTAATTCTATTAGCTTTTTGTCAGCATAAGATACTTCTGGTTTATAATCAGGAATTCTATCTTTTACATATTTTACTATATCTTCAACTTTTAATTCAAATAAGCTTTGTTGGAAATTTTTTGAACTTTCTCCAATAACATTTTCTAAACTATAATTCGCATTTAATCCATTGTTACCCTGTATGCTTTGTATCCCCTGAGTTTCTAATACTTCAAGCATTCCCTCTAATCCAATATTAGTCCTTAAATTCCATAAAGAAGCAAATAATCCATTAGCTTGTCCTTCTTTTCCATTGTCTCCTTTTTTCATTAAAAAAGCATAATAAAATGCTTCATTTCTTTCTAAGTTTTTCTTCCATTCTTTTGAAGCATCTTCATACTTTGGTTCTTCTCTTCTTTCTTTTGCCATTTTTCTTAATTTTCCCAGTCTTTCGAAGTATTTAAACCTTTCTATATGTTGTCATCACATAGGGGTTACAAATCTAAATATCCATCCAATCACTATCAACTTCCCCTTTCCACTTTTCCCCTTCTTTATACTCCAATGCTTCTTGATGTGCTTCTAAAACAGCATCTTCAATGCTTCTTGCCCCTTCTTCTTTAAAATAATCTATAAGCTCTCTTTCTCTTTGCCTTTCAGATTGCAGCCTAATTTCTCTATAAATTTTATCTTTTGTTTTATTTCTATTATATAATATTCTTCCGAAGCATCTAAATAACTCACTGCAGCAGGCATATAACAAAGGCTTTAATTCTCCTGTTTTTACAGCTTCAGATAAAGCATAAAAAGTAACAGCAGTCATAAGATAATTTCCAAGCCCAATAAAAGCAAATTTCTCTATCCTAAGATCTAACTCTAAACTTCTTACTTGATAATCCTTTGCCATAAATCCTCTCCAAAAATTAGTTTTTTCTTTATAATCTTCTGCTATATCAGTTGCTAAAAAATATTCTCCAAAAAATCCCATTAAAATATATTATCTCTTTTTATTATAAACTTTGCTATATTTAGACATTGTCAACTTATCGTGATATCCCTAATTTTATGAATAGTATTAAAATACTATAAGATATTTAATAGACTTTGCTTAAACAAACTGCAATAATAAATACTGATAATAATTTAGTTGATTAATAATATTAAATATATCATGAAAGACATAAGTCTTTCCCTATCTACCAAAGGCATAAACAGAGAAATATCAATGCCTTTTATTTTCAGTAATATGCAATAATATCTTTGATAAAGTAACTTTAAATTAACAGAACACTATATAAATATCAGAATATATCTAAAGTTTCTTCTTTCTTATAAACTTCCTCTTCTTTTTTCCTATTTTCTTTAGCTTCTTCCAAGTCTTTTAATTCTTCTTCTAAGTCAAAAAGTTCTTGAGTTTGGTTTGGAACTTTAGGATGCTCAGAGAAGCGGTCTTCTCTGACACTAAATTCTTTTATATCTTCTTCTTTCTCTCCTTTTATATCTTCTTCTATAATTTCTATTTTATTTTCATCAATTTGCTGTGCAAATGAATCAAATTCTCTTTCTGCTGCAGGAAATTCTTCAGCTTTATCTTCTGTTTTCTCTTCTTTTGATTCTTCTTCTTTCTTTTCTTGCACTTCATCTTTCTGCCCCTCTATCTTGCCTTTCTCCGCAGCTTTTTCTTCTTTTGGTTTTAATTTTTCCTGTCTTTTTACTTCTAAACAAATCTTGCAATAAACAGGCCTTACACCATCAGGAACAAAAGGCACTTCTGTTTCTAATCCGCAATTGCTGCAATTTACTTTATGAATTTCTTTTTTCTGCTTTATCCCAATTTTTTCTTCAATTATATTCACTTCTTTTTTAACAAAATTCTCTGTCTTCTTAAAATCTTTAACTATCTCTTTTCCTATTTTCTCTCCAATCTCTTTAGCTTCCTCTTCAACTTTCTTTATTATTCCCTTATTATGCTCTAAGTTAAAAATTAAGATTGAAATATCAAATGCAGCATCTGCATTTACTGATAAAGAATCAATTCCTTGCTTTACTAAAAATTCTGCCATTTCTTTTCTTGATGCTGCCTGCCCGCAAACACTGGTTTTAACACCATATTTCTTGCAAACAGAAATTACTTTGGCAATTTGAGATAAAATAGCAGGATGCATTTCATTATATAAATTTTGTACATGCTCATTGCCTCTATCTAAAGCAAGAGTAAATTGAGTTAAATCATTAGTTCCAAAGCTAATAAAGTCTATTCCCTCCTGGCAGATGCTTTCTATAATCTGGCAGGCTGCAGGAGTTTCAACCATAACTCCAATTTCTATTTCTCCTTTTCTTATCCCAAGACCTTCAGCAATTTTCTTGGCTTCTCTTACTTCTTCAACAGAAATTATTTGGGGGAACATAATCCCTATTTTCTTTCCTGTCTCCTCTGCAGCTTTTTTAACAGCAAGAATCTCAGCTTTTAGAATTTCAGGATGTTTTAAAGAAAACCTAATTCCATGATCTCCTAACATAGGATTTAATTCAGGCTCTTTACTTGCCCCTTGTAAATTTTTAAATTCATCACTTCTTATATCAGAACTTCTTATCCATATTTTATCAAAATATCTTGCAATTCCTTTTATTCCTTTGTAAATTAATTCTTCATAATCTTTAATCTTATTATTTTTCACATAATAAAAAGGATGTTTTCCTCCTTCAGCAATAATGCCTTCAAGCCTAGTTAATCCAACTGACTTTGCCCGAGATTTTGCAGCCCTCTCTGCATAATCTGGAAGATCTACTATAACTTTTATCTCTACACTGGTTTCCACTATTGGTTTTATCTCTGCTTTCTTTTCTTCTCCTTTTCCAGCATATACTAATCCTCTTCCCCCATCAACAGTAATAATCATTTCATCTTTTAACAAAGAAGTTGCAGTTTCCGTGCCTACTACTGCTGGAATTCCCATCTCTCTAGAAACAATAGAGGCATGAGATGTAATTCCGCCTTCATCTGTAATTATTGCAGAAGCTTTTTGCATGCTTACAACCATATCAGGATTAGTCATTTTTGTTACAAGAACATCTCCTTTTCTTACTTTTTCCAAATCTTTCATTTCATTTATTATCTTCACAACTCCAGAAGATATTCCAGGAGAAGCTCCTAATCCTCTTAATAAAATTTCTCCCTGAACTTCTTCAGCTTTATCTTCAGCTTGGGTTGTCACAGGCCTTGTCTGTACAATATATAAGTTGTTTGATTCAATTGCAAATTCTATATCCTGGCTTTTACCATAATGCGCCTCAAGCTGTAAAGCATAATCTGCAAGCCTTTTAATTTCATAATCTGTTAAAACTTGTGATTTGCTTCTTTCTTCAGTTAGTTTAACAATTATATTTTTTCCCTGCCCTGTTCTTATTATTGCAATTTTCTTATCAGCTAATTTTTTATCTTTAATAATTAAGTCTCTTGAAACTTCATAATGATCAGGAGAAATTGTCCCGGATACTATTCCTTCTCCTAATCCATAAACAGCCTCAACAACTATCTCATCAGATTTTTTAACAGGGTTTCTTGAGAAAATTACTCCTGACTTTTCAGAATTAATCATGCGCTGGATAATCACTGCAAGCAAAGCTTCTTGATTTGCAAACCCTTTTTTTATCCTATAATAAATGGCGCGAGCAGTAAATAATGATGCCATGCATTTTTTTACAGCATCTATTAATTCCTGCTTCCCTTTTATGCTTAGAAAACTTTCATGTTCTCCAGCAAATGACGCACTGGCAAGATCTTCAGTTGTCGCAGAGCTTCTGACAGCAACAAACACATCCTCTTTTGTATTTTTGAGAATTAAAGCAGCTTCAGCACTTATATTTTGTATAATACTTTCCCCAAAAATATCATAATTTTCTATAATTTCATCCTTTAAGTCCTTAGGCATCTCCTGATTTATTATAATCTCTCTTATTTTTTTTGCACTATCATCCAGCTGTTTTGTATCTTCTATATCTATTTTCTCTAAAATATTTTTAATTTCTTCTTTAACACCTGTTTTCTCTAGAAAATAATCATAAGCCTGTGCTGTAATAACAAAAGCGGGAGGCACAGGAAATTTAGAATTATATATCTCAGCAAGATTTGCCCCCTTTCCACCTGCAACTTTGCCAGAATCTTTATTTAGCTCACTAAGCCATTTAATCCAGTTTGTTTCTTTTTCTTCTTTTTTTTGTGCCATTATAATCTTTTCTTCTAATAATTACAGGAGAAAGAGATTTATAAAGATTTTGAAAAAATAAAATATCTTGAATAATTTGACATTTGCTTATAAGTTCTTCTTCTGGAGAAATACCTATAATTACTTAAAAAACTTTTCTACCATATTAATAACAATAGATTAATGATATTTAGAATAAATATCTGTTAACAAATTATTAACAATTATATTTAATCTCTTAGGAAGTAGTAAAGCAGATATTTACTATGATTGTTTATTATAGCACCTATAAAAATAGAAGTTATCAATATGTATGCAGTATTTTACTCTTTAACTTCCTTAATCTCTTTGTGTATCTCAGTCACAATTCTTGAAGAACAAGGAATTTTTGCTTTTATCTTATGTAAAGTTGCTCTTGTAAAAGCAGCAGCTTTTTCATCATTAACAGCAACAACAAAAATTGCACTTCCTTCTTTAAGCAAAGCTGCTCTTCCTTCTGATGTTCCCCAGGAATGAGCCATTCCAATTGCCATTCTATCTGCTCCTGCTCCTGTTAAAACTTTATGGTTTCTCTGAATATGATGTGGATAAACTTTTACTGCAAAATAATATTGCCCGGGCAATGTGGTTTCCAGCTCTTTATGCACATATTGTCTTACAGCTTCTAAAGCTAAATCTCTTATCTGAATGCTTTCTTTGCTTTGCATTGTCAAGATAATATTAAATCTATTAGAATTATATTTTTTAATATCCCCCATATGAAATTTTGTAATTTTCTGAGCAGGCACAGTCTTAATATAATTTCTTCTTTTAACAGCACTCTTTCTGGTACTCGGTCTTGTATAATGCCTTGAATATGCTGCTGCTTTTCTTACTGCCATCTTGAGCTAACCTCTTTAGCGAGAGAGCCAGAGGATTTTATCAAAAATCTTCTGGATTTCAAAAAATAAATTTTTTGAACCATTTAATTATTTCCCCCATTATTATACATTCTTGAACATTCTCCCTGACAACCTGAGCATGAAGATTGATAACTTTGGCTTGGTGAATTTGGTACATAATTATTCTCTTCATCTTCCTTTTTTCTACCAGAGTATTGATTATCCATATTAACTATCTCCCCCAGTTTTATATATTTTTGCAAAAGGCATATCTGCATGACTTAATTCAATATCTTCTTTAGAAGTTTCAATAATTCTTAATATTTCATCTCTTGTTCTCCTTGGCGTTGCATCACCTAATTGTTTGGGATGTCTATAAAGATAAAAACTGTCTGGTAATTGTTCTGGAGCTATTCTCCTGCCATCTAAAGTCACAGTTATCATTACTTTACTTCCACCTCATCAGAATTCATAACAGCCTGTCCTGGCAATCCTATCTCAAATATAGCTCTAACCATTCCTTTATTTCCATGAGCCTTTGCAATTTTTCCTTTTATAATCTTTCCTGCAGGGCTTTTCCATATTACATCTTTTCCTTCAAACTTTTTAGCTTCTTCCTTATTTTTTGCTCCTACATCTAGAATAAAGTGTTTTGGCGTATAAGTGTGCCTTCCTCTTCTGAACTGTATAACTTTTCCTTTCATTATAATTTTCTTTGAAATTTAATGGACAGAAAATCCTTAGATTTTCTGTATGTCATTTTAATAATAAATATCAGTATAGAAAGTGCTTTTTAAACCTTATTACAAAATTAGATTGCATATCTCTCTGCATATTGTTGAGTTCTTTCCTGAAAACTTTGTTCAGAAACAATTCCTCTTCTTTCAGGATGTCTGATAAAATAAGTTTCATATAATCCATTTAAACTTGAAAGGAAAAATTCTTTTGATTTTGGTATTGGGCTATAATCTGCTGGCTGCATAATAAAAGCAACATCCTCTAAAGTAGTTCTTACCAATCTGCCAATCTTATATTTCTTTAATCTTCCTTCTTTCATCCATCGATGAATTGTTTGGCGAGTTGTTTTAAGTATTTCTGCCACATCTTCTTGAGTTACATAAAGTGGTCCACTAATTTGTCTTTTTATCATCTTCTATCCTAAAATTATCAAGAACTCTTTTTCCTACAAAATAATCTCAAATTCACCTAACTCTCTTTTTACAAGCTCAAAAACTTTTCCTGGAGCTTTTGCCTGAAGCTTTCCTTTTTGGGCAAGAATTGCAGCATCAAATTCTTCTTTGCTGGCTTTTTCAATTTTATCTGTAATCTTTGAAATTTCCTGGTCTCTTATTAAGAAGCATCCAGAGTCAGTTATTATCAAATCAGCAGTTTTTTCTTGGCCATATTTTATCTGGATGCGTCCTCTTTCTAAAGATATTAAATCACATCTCTGTGTATACTCAATTAAATGATTTATTATCTGGGCAGCATTTTTTCTTGCATGCTCAACACCATGAGTATCAAGCTTTCCTTTCTTAAAATCTTCTTTTGCTTTTATAATATCTTTTAAAATATTAGTATATTGAGCAGGCATCTTTCCCTTTTTCACAAGATTTTTCTCAAAATCTTCTATTAATTTTTCATTGCTCTTTTTTCCAAAAATTCCTTCTAATAAAGTAAATATATCCTTGTAAATCTGTTCTATAGTTTTTTCCTGACTCTTTTTTTCAATTTGTTCTCTTAATTCTTTTAATCTTTTCATATAATCTTCTGCATCTTTAACAAATTTATCAACCTGTATTCCTTTAACTTCTAATTTATTATCATGCTCATAACTCTTGTAAACTTTGACTATTTCATCAAGAATATTTATATATTTAGTTTCAAGCATTTTCTCTTTATCAACAAAAACCTCTTTCATTAATGGAGCAGTATCTTTTGGTTTTGGGGGGGCTAATCCATAAAGCATTAATAAAGCTTGACTAGGAGTTAAAATGCCCCAATAAATATCCCCTATAACTAAATCTAATAATCTATTTTTGACTGTATCTTTAAGCTTATCTCCCATTGACATAAACATATCAATAGCTTCTGGACTTGGCTTAATTCTGCCCATTTTAAGAAGAGCTTTCCAAGGCATAAAAGTTCCTTTATCATATAATGGGATGCCGTCTCTTAAAAAAGTAAAAATAACAGGATGAGCATCTTTAACAGATTCCCAGAAGTCAGTTAAAGTATAAACCTGAATACTTAATAAATTATTTTTAATCCCTGCCAGTTCAGAAGCTTCCAGAATATAACTTTGAATAATTCCTCTTAATCTTTCTTTTAACTCCACCCTGCTCATACGTTTCACATCTGTGTCATCAATAATAATATATCCATCAATATCAGAAGTCTTTATTGCATTTCCCACAACAAAACTTCCGCCAATTACATAAGAAACAATATATCTTTCAAATTTTCTTAAGCATAAAGTCTTGTGAATTTCAGCAACTCTTAATCCCCCAAGAATTCCTTTATCAAATAAAGGATAAGACATTGCTACTCCTGATGTTAGCTCATATTTTCCATCTAAGCAATAATTCCAGATATCAACTGGAGATTTAACATGAACCCAGATTTTAGGTTTTATTTCCTTTGCTATCTTCACAATATCTGCTTTAATTTTTTTCACATTTTTGAATTGCTCTTCTGGAATTAAAATCATAACATGAATTGGTTTTTCCTTGTCTTTTTCAATAAAAGCTCTTTCTTCTTCTAAAAGCTCTTCTTCTTCAAATTTTATACTAGCTTCAGGCGGTATAATCCCTATGCCTATAATAAAATTAAATTGCTTGAGAACATCTTTTTTGAATTTTTCCAGTCTTTCTTTTGTCTTTTCCATCTCCTGCTTTACTTCTTCAGGAATGTTTCCAGTAGACATAGCAGCAGCTATTTTCTTAGGATCATATTTTAAATCTATTTTGCTCTCTTCCTTGTTTTCTTTATTTTTATCAATCATGTTAAATTACTTCAGTATTTAATATGTTCAGGGATGCGGGCATCTTTGATATATTATTTATAAAAAGTGATGATATTTAAATCTTGAGTTTTTGTAGCCTTGCGTACATATTATTTAATCTTATTAAAATAAGATAATCTTGCTCGGTTATGCAAGATTATTCTTGCACTAACTTGAATAAATTTGCTATGAATTCTTATCTTGCTTATAATTCCATAAACTCTTTTAAATGCAGAATGAAAACTCTCGCAATGAACTCTTTGATAATATTCTGTAAGCCAAGCAATAACATCTGTAAAAAACTCAAGATACATTTCTGTCCAGCCATTTCCACCATTCATTCTGTTTATTTTCTTTGGGTAAACATAGGGGATAATATTTTTCTCCACAATTTTTCTTACT
>Ga0209542_10002404_pt1 | contig 41925 bp, 50 predicted proteins | sample RifCSPhighO2_01_FD_184028 | JGI IMG/M metagenome (GOLD analysis project Ga0209542, IMG submission 184028) | Soil microbial communities from Rifle, Colorado - Rifle CSP2_plank highO2_0.1 (SPAdes) (version 2) | ecosystem: Environmental > Terrestrial > Deep subsurface > Rock core/Sediment ... | reverse complement strand
ACTCCCTCAACCCCAAACAAGTCGCCAAATTGTTTAATAAGGAGTGAAATGCTATATTATCGCGAGAGGCTCTCAGAAAACGATTATCAAGGTTCGACCTTAGATCTTTAAAAAGGTCGAACCTTGATAATCATCTTATGGACATCATTACCGAACCGAATAAAATACTGCATCAGAAGTTGGAGACAGTGCCAGAAATTAATCCTAAAATTAAGGAGTTAATTTCGGCTATGCGAGTAAAAATGGTAGAGGCTAACGGGGTTGGTTTGGCCGCTAATCAAGTCAACAAAAATCTGCGGATTTTTGTGATTGACAAAAACCTGGACGAAGAGAACAAAGTGCCGGATGCTTTCATCAACCCCGAAATCAGCGAATACTCCCGAGAAAAGGATGAAATGGAGGAGGGCTGCTTGTCTCTTCCAGATTACTTCATAACCATTCCCAGATCAAAAAAGATAAAAATTAAAGCCTTGGACGAAAATGGCAAAAAAGTCCGTTTTAAAGCCAAAGGATTTTTAGCTCGCGTCCTCCAGCACGAAACGGATCATCTTAACGGTTTGCTAATAAAAGATCGAGCTTAGGGCTTTGGTGAACAAAGTTTTTTGTTCAAGTTTTCACAAAAAACTGTTCCCCTCCGCCCTGATCGCATTAATGTGATTACTTACGAAGATTTTAAAAAAATTGAACTAAAAGTGGCAAAGGTTTTGGAAGCGGAAAGAATGGAAGGATCGGAAAAGCTCTTAAAGTTAAAATTGGATTTAGGAGAAGCCGAGCCACGACAAGTAATCGCTGGCATAGGCAAAAATTACGATCCAGAAAAACTACTTGGTAAAGAAATTATCATTGTTGCCAACTTAGAACCACGACAACTAATGGGCCTGGAAAGCAATGGCATGCTTTTGGCCGCTGACAGTGCTAACGGCCCAGTTATTTTAATGCCGGAGAAAGAGGTCGAACCAGGTATTTTAATCAAATAAGTTATTAATTATTTTTGTTTATGATGTACCAATATATGTACAACATGATGAGAAGTATGAACTATAATATGATGAACAACTTTTCCGGTTTTATGTTCCCGAGTTACTGGGGAGTACTTTTTTGGATTTTGATCGCTTGGTCTTTGGTTTGGAAGGGTTTGGCCCTCTGGAAATCCGCTCGCTTAGGAAAAAATGTCTGGTTTGTTGTCCTGTTGTTAGTGAATACTTTTGGAATTTTAGAAATTTTGTATCTATACGTTTTCAGTAAAAAGCACCCGCCGGTGGAATAACGCTTTGTGAATATCGGCCAACTTAAAATCGTTTTCTTCGGCAGTTCCGAATACTCCGCCCACACTCTCAAAGCCTTAATTGAAGAGGGTTATTTAATTGTGGCCATAGTTACCAACCCCGATTCTCCCCAAGGAAGGAAAAAACGGCTCACCCCCACTCCGGTCAAACTAGTCGCCCAAGCAGCTGGCTTAACCATTCTTCAACCAGAAAAAATAAATAATAACCAAGAATTTTTTAAACTTTTAAACGATTTAAACGTTACACTGGGAATTGTAGTCGCTTACAGTAAAATAATTCCTAAAGAAATTTTGGATATTTTACCCAAAGGCGTCTTGAACATCCATCCCTCTCTTCTCCCCGCTTATCGCGGCCCTTCGCCCGTGCAAACCGCTATTTTAAACGAAGAAATGGAAACAGGGGTCAGTATTATGCGAATAGACGAAGAGGTGGACCACGGACCAATTTTGGCTCAAGCGAAATACCAAATTCCTCTTGACGCTTATACTCCGCAAGTTACCCATGAACTTTTTGAACTCGGCACCGAACTTTTGATACAAACCATTCCCGACTGGATTGAACACCGAGTCAATCTCCGTCCGCAAGACCATACTCAAGCCACTTTTACTAAAAAAACTACTTGGCCAGACGGCCGAATTGACTGGAACCAACCGGCTGAAAAAATATACAACCAAATCCGCGCCCTCAATCCCGAACCCGGCACTTGGACCACTTGGAAACGGGGTTTCCAAGTGAAGATTTTAAAAATATTAAAAGCCTATCCCCCAACATCAAGGTTGAGCCTTGAATCTTTAAAAAGGTTCAACCTTGAATTACCCATCATTCCCCAAGAAGTCCAGCTTGAAGGAAAAAGACCAATACCCTTTGAAGACTTCCTTCATGGTATTGGTCAAAAAGACCTTCATTTCGAGTAAGAAAAGTGCTACCATTAGAAATCAACATGTCCGAAAAAGAAAAAATATTAGAAGTAAAAGATTTGGCTGTCTCTTTTGACAGCTTTAATGTTTTTCACGATCTCTCTTTCGAGATTCGCCGCGGAGAAGTTTTGGCTATTGTCGGACCGAACGGCTCCGGCAAAACTGTCTTGTTCAGAGCTCTCTTAAAACTAATCCGCTATCAAGGCCTCATGCAGTGGATGAAAGGGGCAAAAATCGGCTACGTCCCCCAAAAACTGTCTGTTGACTCCCAATTTCCTATTAGTGTTGGAGATTTTTTTCATTTCAAAACTAATTCTTCCGAAGCTATTACCGAAGCGTTAAACTCCGTCGGAATGACTGGTGATTTTATACACCTCAGACATCACCTTTTAAACAAAAAACTAGGCACCCTTTCCGGCGGACAGCTGCAAAGAGTTTTGATCGCCTGGAGTATTTTAAACAAACCAGACCTTCTTCTTTTTGACGAACCGACTTCCGGCATCGACGTGGGCGGAGAAGAAACCATTTATAACCTCCTTCATAGACTGCAGGCCAGTTCGCATTTGGCATTAATTTTGATTTCCCATGATTTGAATATCGTTTACAAATACGCCGACAAAGTTTTATGCCTTAACAAAGAAATGGTCTGTTACGGCGCCCCGCATGAAGTTTTGGATCCGCAAAGTTTAAGCAAACTCTACGGCGGAGAAACCAAGTTTTTTAAACATGAACATATATAAAAACTTGAGCCATAGTACCTCTAAGGGCGATAAAAGCTGCGAGCGGCATGGTTTGTCAACGACCCGAAACGATAGTGAAGGGTTCTTGACAACGCGAGCAACTTTTACCGATGAGAAAACCACGCTGGGGTTTTCGAAGTCCCGAAAAGGCGCTATGGCGAAAGTTTGATTTATGCCCACCTTAACTTACAGCTTAATCGTTGCTGCTTTTGTCGGACTGGCCTCCGGCTATTTAGGTTCGCTCATGATTTTAAGAAGAATGGCCTTAGTCGGCGATGCTCTCACTCACGTGGCTCTGCCCGGTTTGGCCTTGGGAATTTTATATCACTTTAATCCCTTCTTCGGCGCTTTCGGCGCTCTATTTCTGGCCATTATTTTAATCTGGCTGATTGAAAACCGCACTAAACTTCCCACCGAAATTCTCGTCGGAATATTTTTTGCCACCAGCTTGGCCATCGGCCTTATTATTACTCCCGAGCCGGAACTTTTAGAAGCCCTATTCGGAGATATTTCCCAAACCACCCGAATTGAAACTGTTTTTGCCATGATCTTTTCCTTAATCGCCATTGTCACCGTTAGCCAAATTTACAATCATTTGGTCTTGGGGACTATTTCCAATGACCTAGCCAGCTCGATCGGCATCCGCACCAAAAAAATTGATTTTATTTTTCTCCTCATTGTCGCTCTCATTGTCGCTCTGGGTATCAAAATTGTCGGCTCGCTTTTAATGGGCGCTTTAGTCATTATTCCTGCCGCGGCGGCCAAAAACTTAAGCCGCAACTTAACTGCTTATGGCAACTTAAGCGCCCTCTTTGGCCTGCTTAGCGCCGCCGGAGGGGTTTATCTGGCCTCTCGCCTCGGCTTCTCCCCCGGCCCCATTGTCGTCCTCTCCAGCGCCGCCATCTTTTTTGTTTCATTGATTTTTAGAAAGAATTAGGTATAATAGTTCTTGCTTATGGCTTTAGGAATGAATGACCTAAAATCAGGAGTTTTTTTTATTTACGAGGGACAGCCCTATGTGGTTTTGGAAACCCATCATTTAAAAATGCAGCAGCGCCGACCGGTGATGCAAACCAAATTTAAAAACCTGCTCAACGGCAAGCTTTACGAAAGAAACTTTCAGCAATCGGATGTTTTTGAAGAAGCGGACGTGGCCAGACAAAATGTAAAATTTTTATACAGCCATCGGAATGAGTATTGGTTCTCGGAAGAAAAAGACCCCGGCAAAAGATTTAAATTGGACCAAGACCTCATTGGCGAAACCACTAAATATCTAAAGCCAAATACTATTTTAGGCGCCATTTTATTTAACCAAAAAATTATCAACATTGAATTGCCGGTTAAAATGGATTTTAAAGTCATCGAAGCTCCCCCCGCTATCCGCGGCGATACCGCCCAAGGCGGAGTTAAACAAGTCAAAATCGAAACCGGCGCCTTCGTCAACGTCCCTCTCTTTATTAACGAAGGAGATATTATTAGATTAAACACGCAGACCGGAGATTATGTTGAACGTGTGGATAAAAAATAAGTCCACAGTTATACAGGGGCATCCTGACGACAGGATGCCCCTGTTATTTTATTAGTCTAAATCGGTCTTTTTCTTTTGAAAAAGAAGAGAGCCGCTAACGGCAAAATAGCCACTGCAAACTTAATACTCGGCAAGACTAAATACTTTTTAGTAAAAGGCTCAGAGATAATAGTCACCCCCACTGGAAGGTAAGATGTAATCAACGATAACCAAAAGATCCCCTGCAAAACGCTTAAAAATAAAATGGCGATCGGAGGAGATTCCTGCAAAGACATTTTCGGCCGCAAAATAGAACGATTTAAAATTAAAAAGACAACGATAAAGAAGACCACAAAAACCAAAAACCGAGTCCAAAAAATGGCCGGCAATTTAAGAAAGTCGCCAAAGAATTTCTCAAGTTCCAGCCGATAAATAAAAGTTGATTCCAGAAAAGCAGAAATGTAAGTAGCCAGCAAGGCCAAAACGATTCTCGTTTTACCGAAACTCAAAGCCACCAAAAAAATGACGAGCAGAAAAAATAGAAAAAACAAACTAACCCCATTACTATCAACAGTAAAATCAAATAAACCGCTCAAGTTTTTAGAGAAACCGGAACTAGACACTAACAATTTGGTTAGAAAATCCATAATTAGTCTTCGCGGAAAGTTACTTTCACAAAAAGATCTCCGGGAACTTGTCCTGAGCCAGTCGAAGGAGCATGCCCTTCATTGGCCACCCGCAAAACGGCCCCCTCTTTAACGTCTTTGGGCAGTTTAACTTCCACTCGTCGTTGAGCTGTGACAGTCCCGTTTCCTTCACACTTTAGACACTTTTGAACATCCGGCATATCTTTCTCATGAACGAGGCGATTCCAATCATTTAGCGTCTCGGTCTTCGACTGGGTCCCCCGCCAATGACTTGAACCTTCGCCTTCGCATTGCGAGCAAATAATCCGGCGTTGATACTCCAAAGGCACATATTTTCCTTTTTGGGCCTCCTGCCGGCTGACAGCCAAATCCAAAAAAATATCTCCGCCGTCTCGAACATCTCCCGGAACGGAAACCGCTTTCAACTGGCCAGTGGCGCTAAGAATGTTTTTAATGGCCGTTTGGAAAATTTCACCAAAGTCATCGGGCAAGACTCCTTCCGGGTCTTCGACATTAATGTCAAGATTTGGTTTTTGGAAACTTTTATCCGCTACGGTAGCTACTCCTATTAAATCTCCTCGGTTTAGTTTGGAAATGTCCAATCCGTCAAAATTTTTATTTTTCATATTAATTTAAAACTTTAAAATTTCCGCTTCGCGAGACTCTACTTCTATTTTAACTAATTTTAAAATTTTTAAAACCCGGAAAATCAACATGGCTAAAATCATGCCCAGCCAGACGAAAATAAAACTCAATCCCTGTAAAATCAAAAATAAACCAAAGGTCAAAATCGGAGGCAAAACTACAAAATAAGGTTTTAAATAATTGATTATCTGATCCAGCACTTTTTCCGTCAGTTGAGCTCTTAAACTGGGACTCTTGGCTTCTAAATTTTCATCCACATAATTTTCCACCACCACTTGAACGGTTTGGCGGACAAAATTAGGCAATTCTCTTCTTCGGGCCTCTTCCCTGATACCGCTATTTAAAAAATAAGCAAATGAAATAAGAATTAAAATAGAAGTAACCAAACGTCCCATTCCGGAATGAAGATTCGAGCGTAAATGAAAGCGCAGTTTATTTTGACTCTCGCCTTTGATGGCTCGCCAAGCTGACCATTGCAAAAGCAAGGCGATGGCCACTCCCGCCCAAACTAAAATTTCTTTCGGATTAAAAACAAAAGCAAAAACACCCAGACCAAGAAAGACGCTTAACCAAACGATCTTACGATCCAACAAAAGAAAAACTAGAGCTTGCAATCCGACAAAAGCGGCCAGAAACCCAAGTGGCCAGAGCCAGCTCCCTATATTCTGAAAATCAAAAGACTGCTCAAAGAGCGGCTTTGTTACCATCCAAAAGACAAAAGCCGCTCCGACCGTTACCAGTAAAAGAATAATGCGCTTCATTTACTTTAATGATAGGGTAAACTCCTTATTTTTTCCACCAGAGGCGGATCCAAAATCCACCTTAATGGTCGTTCCTCGCGCCAGTTTGTTACGCAAAATTTCATCGGAAATCCGATTTTCAATCTCTCTCTGAATCAACCGCCTCAATTCCCGCGCGCCAAAATGAGGATCATAACCCTCTTCGGCCAGTTGAGTAATCGCCTCCTCGCTAATCTTTAGATCCAAGCCGACTTTATTCAGCCTGGACCTCAAAAGTCCAAGCTGAAGCTTAACAATCTCGATTAACTGTTCTTTGCCCAGACCGTGGAAAACAATAATTTCGTCCAAGCGATTCAAAAATTCCGGCCGGAAATATTTTTTAAGTTCGTCTTTTAATTTGACGCGCAATTCCTCATACTCCATCCTTTTTTTCTCCTCTTTATCCATTTCATGCTGAATCAGCTCCGAACCGACATTGCTGGTGGCAATAATGACGGTGTTAGTAAAATCAACCGCCCGCCCTTGTCCGTCGGTCAGCCGTCCATCTTCCAAAATTTGTAGAAGAACATTAAAGACATCCGGATGGGCTTTCTCTATTTCATCAAGCAAAACAATGGAATGCGGCCGGCGACGCACGGCTTCCGTCAGTTGTCCGCCTTCTTCAAAACCGACATATCCCGGAGGAGCGCCGATCAAGCGCGCCACATTATGCCGCTCCATATATTCCGACATATCCAAACGAACCATCGCCTCCTGGTCTCCAAATAAAACATGGGATAGAGAACGGGATAACTCCGTCTTGCCTACGCCCGTTGGTCCCAAAAAGATAAAGGAAGCAATGGGACGGTAAGGATCGCCCAGACCAGCCCGAGAACGACGAATAGCACTGGCTACCGCTTTAATCGCTTCGTCTTGGCCGATTACTCTCATCGCCAACTTTTTCTCCAAGTTCAAAAGTTTTTCCCGCTCTTCTTCGGTTAATTCACTAACCGGAATGCCGGTTAACTTGGAAACCACTTCGGCGATGGCTTGGGCGTTAACCACCGGAATGCTTCTGGCCATCGTTCCCTGCCACTGGTCAAAAAGTTGCTCTCTTTTTTTCTCCAATTCACCGATTTCCTTTTTATTTTTTTCCGCTTCTTTAACTTTTTTTGCTCTTTGGGCCGCTTCGAGTTCCTTTTTCAAAGAGTGAATTTGCTCGTCCAGTTCACGCACCTCCGGCGGTTCGGAAGTGGATTGAATCCTCACCCGGGCTGCCGCCTGATCCATTAAATCAATGGCTTTATCCGGCAAAAAACGGGAAGAAACATAGCGATTGGAAAGTTCAGCGGCCGCTACCAAAGCTTCGTCTAAAATTTTAATGCGATGATGCGATTCATAACGGTCACGCAGGCCGCGCAAAATTTCAATGGCTTGCTCAACGGACGGTTCCGGCACAATAATCGGCTGAAACCTTCTTTCCAAAGCCTGGTCTTTCTCAATATATTTTTTGTACTCTTTTAAAGTGGTCGCTCCGACAACATGGAGTTCACCTCGGGCCAAAGACGGTTTAAAAATATTGGCCGCATCCATGCCCGATTCCCCCGCCGAACCGGTGCCTACCAAAAGATGAACTTCGTCGATAAAAACAATCAGATTGTCACGGTTGGCTTTGATTTCATCGATCATCATTTTTAAACGCTCTTCCAAATCTCCCCGGAAACGGGTGCCCGACATAATGGCTGCCAGATCAATTTCCACCAATCTCTTACCAAATAAAGATTCCGGCACACTGCCCGCCACGATTCTTTGGGCTAAACCCTCAACAATGGCAGTCTTCCCCACCCCCGGTTCGCCGATCAGCACCGGATTATTTTTTGTTCGACGGGATAATATTTCAATGGCGGTTTCGATTTCTTTGGAGCGTCCGATCACTGGATCAAGTTTTCCTTCTCTGGCCAATTGGGAAAGATCCCTGGAAAATTTATCCAAAGTGGGCGTATTCATCTTGATGACGCTCTCCGCCTTGCCCATGCCCACTTTTTTAATGACCGTTTGCCGCAAAGGCCCGGCGTCGGCCAAACCAAATCTTTTCAAAAGCTGGCTGGCTAAACCTTCCCCTTCTTTCACTAAAGCCAGCATCAAATGCTCCGGCCCGATATAGTTATGATTGAGCGCCCGGGCTTCATCCAAAGACAGATCAAAAACTCTTTTCAAGCGAGGCGAATATTCTAACTCCTGCGGAACATTGGCACCTTTGGCCATATTTTCTTTAATTTCTTTTTCCAGAGATTTGACATCAATTTTTAAATGCTTCAGTAAATTAGTAGCAATTTCGTTTTGCAGTAAACTAAACAAAAGATGTTCTGTGTCTATGACCGCATGACGATTATCTTGAGCAAATTCCGCCGCCCGATCCAAAACCTGATTAGCTTCATCCGAAAGATAATCAGTAAAATCAACTCTTTCTTCTGACGGAGCGCGCATGGTGCCAGGCAAACCAAACCCCTCCAATCCGCCGGCCTGACCGCCCCCACCACCCTGTCCGAAAATATCACCAAGCAAGCCGCCAAAAATATCATTCAAATCTCCAAATCCTCGGCCGCCAAAACCGCCGCTGGAACGGCCTTGAGTTTTGTTGGCGCAAGACTGGCAAATATTTTTAGTTTGCCTGACTCCGTTTTTAATTACGGTCATCTTGCCAGCCGCCGGATTTTTTTTACAAATATCACAAAGATTGTTCATGTTTGCTTCGTAAACTAGTTTATAAAGTTTATCAAGTTATAAAGTAAGATTGCCTTTCAACTCTCTTTACTTTATGAACTTTATAACTTTACGAACTTGATGAACTAATTTAATTCATTCATTTTTTTAGTTATATATTTTAGTAAAGCTAAATTTCGATCATAGACCATCCTCATTGGCCCGATCACCGCCGAAATCCCTTCGTAACCTTCCGGCAAGGGGTAGCGCGCTACCATGATCGTCTCCTTGCGAGCCTTTTTGTTTGGATTTTCGCGGCCGATATAAACAGTTAACTGCTCCGGCCCAACTTGCCCAAATAATTGCTCAAAGTAATTTTCAAATTCGTCAAAAATACTCCCAAAACCAAAAAGGTCGTCTTCTTCCTCAAATTCCGGAGACTCTAAAATATTAGAAAACCCCATACGGTAAAACTCGTTGGTGTCGGCAATGCCGCTAATCGCAAAATCGTTAGTAAGGTTAGAAATCGTCCGGGCCAAACCGGCGCTAAGAGCGTGGGGCTGACGAGGCGATTCTTCGATGGTTCGGTCAATAACTCGACGATCTTTTTCCGGTAAAGCGCTTTCTTTTTCCTTTTCTCGAAGCAGTTTATCCACAAAAAAACGGTAAGCTTTATCGGTTGGAATACGTCCTGCTGAGGTATGGGGCTGTTGCAAATAGCCGTTTTTTTCCAAAGCCATCATTTCTGCCCGCAAAGTAGCCGGACTGCAGTCAAAGCCGCATTTTTCGGCCAAAAAACTGGAACTGATAGGCTCCGCTCTTTTGACATATTCTTTAATCAAAATTTGCAGTATTTCCTGCTGCCGATCTGTCATTGTGTATCCATTTTAGCATTTAGCAGTCTTACGTCAAGACTGCTAACTAAGTCTCGAGTCAAGAGTGTACCAACTACTCACAAGTTTTCAATTAAAAACCCGCTTTTAAGCGAGCTTGTGTTTTACGCAATTTTCCAAAAAGTCCTTTAACATTTTAAAAGCTTTGGCGCGATGGCTGAAGAGCGATCTCTCCTCTCAATATCCCTTGGAAGTCCCAAAAACCATGTCTTGTTCCTGGAGGGAAAAGAACAGTCAAGGTTTCCATGTAAGCCTGCCGCTTCCCCACCGGAATACCGGCCATCTTTTTTAAAGTAAATTTCATTATCTCTTCGGTGGAAGCACACTCTCCTGCCCACCTAGCCGAATGAACACCCGGTCTGCCGTTGAGACCTTTGACAAAAAGTCCGGAACCATCCGCTGCCACCCAATATTGCGGAAATGTGCTTCTGGCAAATTTAGCTTTCTTATAATCTCATCCGTCTCCTTTTTTAAAGAATCAGTTTAAAACAACTTATAATTTACCATTTCTTTAAAGTCAGGTCCATATTGACATTCGATGCGGATATCTATAATCTCTTTTCTCGTTGGAAAACAAGAAAACAAAATGACAAAAAAAATCGCCTCTTAAAATCGTAGGTTACGCTCGAATTCTCGGGCTTTTTTTATTCTTTATTCCTTGACATATTCCTTGACATCGCAAGTCACGAAATAAATTATTTAAAATATCGCCTTCAGAATCCCAATAATAATCGTCAGCACAATACTGAAAATCAAAGCCCAGCCAAAGCCTTTTACTCTAAATCCCGGCACAATCGCTGCCACTAACAAAATCAGAAGTGCGTTAACGACCCAAGTAAAAAGACCGAGAGTCAAAACATTGATCGGCAAAGTTAGAAACAGTAAAATCGGCCGAATAAAAGTACTAACTATCCCCAGCACTACCGCTGCCCCTAAAGCCGACCAAACACCCACTTCCACCCCCGGAAGAATAGCCACCGAAATGCCAATGGCAATAGCCATAAAAATAAAGTTGGCTATAATGGTCATTAATTCGCACCATACTTTATAGTTGTTAAGGTTCTGTGAAGTAAGCTGGGTATTTTTAATGAATTTTGTTAGAATTAAGCACAGTAATCTTTGACGAGATGGGTAAAATAAAAAGCTTGTGGAAAAAATTAGGAGCCGGTTTTATTACCGGCGCCGCTAACGACGAACCTTCCGGCATCGCCACTTATTCCATTGCTGGAGCCCGCTTCGGCTTATCCTCTCTCTGGATGGCTCTTTTTTCTTTACCCCTAATGATTGCCGTTCAAGAAATGGCCGGGCGCATCGGCCGAGTGACCAATTTGGGGCTGGCTGGTAATATGAAAAAATTCTATCCGCGCTGGGTTTTACTTTCCATTGCTATTTTAATGGTGGGAGTAAACACCATCAACATCGGCGCTGATATGTCGGGTATGGCTCAATCGGTGGCCACCATTCTTCCTATTCCGGAAAAGTTAGGAGCCGTTCTCATCACTTTAGTTATTTTAACCGCCACTATTTTCTTACCCTATCAAAAGATTTTTACCATTTTTAAATGGCTTACGTTAAGCTTGTTGGCTTATATTTTTGCCGCCTTCACCATTCACCAAGACTGGCCGCGTATTTTTTATCATCTCATCGTCCCCCATATTACTTTCAGTAAAGACTTTTTCATAATTTTAACGGCTTTCTTTGGCACCACCATTGCTCCTTATATGTTTTTCTGGCAAGCTAACCAGGAGGTAGAAGAAAAAATTATCGAACAATGCAAGCCGGGCCGTCTTTGTCGTTTAAAACCCGCCAATGAGGAGGAGCTGAAGATTTTGCAAACGGATACGCGTATCGGCATGATATTTTCCAATTTAATCACTTTCTTTATCGTCATCCTTACCTCTGCCACCTTGTTTAGAGCTGGATTACATAATGTAGAGTCTCTAAAAGACGCCGCCGAGGCTTTACGGCCGTTGGCTGGAGACTTCTCTTACTTACTTTTCACCCTGGGCATTGTCAGTTCCGGATTTTTAGCTATTCCCGTTTTGGCTGGTTCCGCCGCTTATATTGTGGCCGAAGTCTTCAACTGGCCGAACGGGCTTAACAAAACTTTCACCAAAGCCAAAGAATTTTATGGAGTAATTTTAGTTTCGACAGTTATTGGTTTACTGATCCCTCTTTTGGGATTCCACACCATCAAAGCCCTTTTTTATACGGCCATCTTATACGGCACCATCTCCCCCATTATCATTTTTATGATTCTTCATATGGCCAACAACAAAAAAGTGATGGGCAAGTTTACCAACTCGAAGTATCTGAACTTTTGGGGACATCTGGCTTTTGCCGTGATGGCCTTCTTATCCATCTCCATATTTTTCCTTCTCTAGTCTAAAAGTTATCCACATACAAGGTCGAACCTTGTACAAAAGTTGTCCACAGATAATATGAAAATATATAATTCATTAAGTAAAACAAAGGAAGAATTTGCGCCAAGAGAAGACAAAAAAGTCCGCATGTTTGTCTGCGGTCCGACGGTTTATGACTACATCCACATCGGCAATGCTCGTACTTTCGTCTTTTTTGATGTGGTCGCCAAATATCTCCGCCATATCGGCTTTGAGGTGCAATACATCCAAAACATCACCGATATCGACGACCGAATAATTCTCCGCTCTCAAGAAATGGGTCAAGAATCGCTGGTCTTTGCCAAAAAATATGAAGAAATCTTTTTGAAAGACGTGGCTGAAGTTGGAATCAATGGAGTTAGCCAATATGCCCGCGCCACCGACCACATCCTGGAAGTTATGCAACAGGTCAAAACTTTGATTGCCAAAGGTCATGCCTACAAGATCGAAGACGACGGCTGGTATTTTGATCTTTCCACTTTTTCTGATTACGGTAAGCTGTCCGGCAGAACTGCCGAACAAGCAGAAGACGCGACTAGCCGCATTGATGAAAGTATCAACAAAAGAAATAAAGGAGACTTTGCTTTATGGAAATTCTCTAAAATGGATTCGACAGGCTCACCGCAAGCAGGCGAACCGGCTTGGGAAAGCGAATTAGGAAAAGGCAGACCGGGCTGGCATATTGAAGACACGGCCATTACCGAAAAATATTTCGGACCCCAATACGACCTGCATGGTGCGGGCCAGGATTTGATTTTCCCCCATCACGAAGCGGAAATCGCCCAGCAGGAATCGGCTTCCGGCATTAAACCTTTTGTTAAATACTGGATGCATAGCGCCTTCTTGGTCAATAAAGAAAAGAAAATGTCTAAGTCGCTGGGAAACTTTATGTCTTTAAACGAGGCTTTAAAAATCTACTCGCCCGAAACCCTCCGTTTTTATTTCTTAAGCGCCCACTACCGCTCCTCACTGGACTTCAGCGAAGAAATTCTCAAACAAGCCGAAGCGGCCGTGATGAGAATAAACGAGTTTAGAAATAAACTGCGCCAATTTGAAGGAAAAGATTTAAGTAATCAAGAAAATAGTGAAGAAACAAAAGAAACATACCATAAAATTATTAAGGCCATGGACGATGATTTTAATGCACCGGAAGCTATTGGCGCATTTTTTGAACTGATCCGTCGAACCAACCCGAAAATTGAAACAAAACGGGTAGCCATGGTTGAACTAATAAAAATACTGAACTTTTTTGAAAAAGTGCTTGGAATAGTGCCGGAACCAATTATTTATCCATCCGAAGTTCAAGAGTTAATAGACCAAAGAGAGAAATCAAGAGAAACAAAGGATTTTACCTCTGCCGACCAGCTTCGCTCCCAAATCGAATCCCTCGGCTACCAAATCGACGACACCATCTACGGAACTTTGGTGAAACCTAAAAAATAGTTTTCCTCCACACCTTATCCCCTTCCAAAATTCCGTTACCCGGAATTTTTTTATATAATGAGGCATCCAAATTTTTATGCCGCCACAAAAAACCTCCCAAGTTTTTAATAACAATCAGCTACCTCCGCAAAACATCGAAGCCGAGAAATCGACCCTCGGTTCTGTTTTACTCGATAAAGAATCAATCAACCGTATTATTGATTTTCTCCGCCCGGAAGATTTTTATGGCCGCGCCCACCAGCTGATTTTTACCGGCATGATTGCTCTTTTTGAAAAAAGAGAGCCAATTGATCTTTTAAGCCTATCTAACAAGCTGGAGGAAATGGGACAACTGGAAGCCATCGGCGGAACCGGCTACCTGACTTCTCTGGTCAATACTGTCCCCACCTCATCCCATGTACTTCACTACGCTAAAATTGTAGAGCGCAAAAAGATTTTAAGAGACCTAATCGATTCCGCCCATCATATTATCGGCTTAAGCAACCAAGAAGAGGAGGAAATTGAACAAATTCTTGATCAGGCCGAACAAAAGCTTTTTTCCATTTCTCAAAAATCAAGCCAATCTTCCTTTGCTCATATCGGCGGGCCCATGATTAAAGAGGCTTTTGACCGCCTCGACCGTCTCCATAAAGGAGACGGCAAACTGCGTGGCCAAGCCACCGGTTTTTATGATCTCGACGGTTATCTGGCCGGTCTGCAAAAATCGGATTTAATTGTTTTGGCCGCCCGACCTTCTTTGGGTAAGACCACTTTAGCACTGGATATCGCCAAACACGTCGCCCAGCATGAAAAAGCGCCAGTGGGAATTTGCAGTATTGAAATGGCCAAAGAACAAATTGTGGACCGCCTGATCGCCGCTGAAGCCAACATTAATTTATGGAAATTACGCACCGGTCGGTTGTCTTCCGAAGGAGAAGGAAACGACTTTGAAAGAATCGCCATCGCCCTTGATCGCTTAGCCCAAACACCGATTTTTATCGACGATACTCCCTCGCCTACTATTTTACAAATACGTACTATGGCCCGCCGCCTGCAAGCCGAACACGGTTTGGAATTGTTGGTTATCGATTACTTACAACTAATTCACCCCACCCATTCCACCGACAATGAAGTCCAGCAGATTACTGAAATTTCCCGAGGATTAAAGGCTTTGGCCAAAGAGTTGAATATTCCCATTTTGGCTCTCTCCCAGCTTTCCCGCAGTCCGGAAATGCGCACCGATCAAAGGCCGAAATTATCCGACCTGCGTTCTTCCGGCAGTATCGAGCAAGATGCCGACGTAGTCCTTCTGATTTACCGCGAAGATAAAGTCAAAAAAGACACCGAGAAAAAGGGTATCGCCGAAATTATGATCGAAAAACACCGCAACGGCCCCACCGGTAAAGTCGAACTTTTCTTTGACGAAGACAGTGTTTCGTTTAAAAACTTAGCCAAAGGTATTTAATACAGCTAATTAGAGAAGGCTCGACCGTTAAAGCAAAGACTTTTGCTTTAACTCTTTAAAAAGATCGAGCCTTGAAATTATGTCATCAAAGTTTAAAAAAGTTGTAGAATATATTTCAAAACTACAAGGCATCGGCCCGCGCCAATCGATGCGTATTGCCATGGGGCTTTTAAATTGGCCAAAAGAAGAACTGGCCAATTTGGCGGAAGTCATTTTCAGTCTTTCCGAGGGAATTAATCTTTGTCAAAATTGTTTTAACTTCTCTGAAAATTCCCACTGCTCTATTTGCGCTGATCCCAAAAGAGATCAAACTGAAATATGCATCGTAGAAAAAATTACCGACCTGGAAGCGGTGGAAAAAACGGGCTTGTACCGGGGGGTTTATCATGTTTTAGGGGGAGTAATTAACCCATTGGAGGGTTCTCTGCCGCAAAGCTTAAAAATAAAAGAGCTAGTGGAAAGAATTTCTAAAAGGTTCGACCTTGGATCTGAAAAAAGGTCGAGCCTTGATGGGAAACTAGATTTAGAGGTGATAATCGCCACTAACCCGCAAACCGCCGGCGAAACCACCGCCTTGTATCTGGAAGAGTTGCTCAAACCGTTAAACATAAAAACAACCCGCTTGGCTAAGGGTTTAGCCAGCGGATCTACTTTGGAATACGCCGATCCGGCTACTCTCCACCACGCTTTTAAGAACAGGAAATAATTAGCCTAAAAGGTTCGACCTTGGATCTTCAGAAAGGTCGAATCTTGAACCGTTTAGAGGATGACTTTTAGTATTTCGACTTTAGTTTGAGGCTGTCTGTGCCCCTTTTTCTTTTTGTAACGAGTCTTGGAGTGATATTTAAAAACGATCTTTTTCCCTGCTCTTTGGTGAGCCAAAACTTTAGCTCTCACTTTAGCTCCTTCTACTAACGGCTGGCCAATTTTAATTTCTTGGGACTCGTTTTCAACAGAAGACAACTTCGGCACGGGGACAACCAGCAAAACCTCTTCAAAATCAAACTCCTCCCCCGCCGGAGTAGTAATTTTTTCAATCAAAAGCTTATCCCCCTCCGAGACCCTATATTGCTTCCCCCCGGTTTTTATGACGGCAAAACTCATGATTTATGGATAATAACGAAATATTGAGACTTTTGCAAGAACAAAAAAAAGCCCCCCACCTATTGAGGCCAGGCCTCAATAGGTGGGGGCGAGTCATACCCGTTTGTTTTAGAGCGAACATGACATTGCCCGCCGCTCTTTCGAAAAGACCAGCTTGTCGCCGGACGGACCCAGATCGATTTTGATTACGTCGCCCAGGCCAATCTGTCCGGTCGCGATCAGGTTCGAGATCGGGTAGACGAGATGCCGCTCGATCGCGCGTTTCAAGTGACGCGCGCCGTACTTCAGATCCGTGCCTTCCCGAAGCAGAAACTCCTTCGCTCCTCCCGCGCACCTGAAGATGAACTGTTTGCCGGACTGCGACGCTATAATGCGGTTCTGAACGTCGTTGAGTTCGATGTCCAGGATCTGCCGGAGATGTTGTTGATTCAGGGTACGGAACACCACGACCTTATCGAGCCTGTTCATGAACTCGGGCGGAAACTTGCGCTTCGCCGCGTCGAGGGCCGCGTGGTACATCTTCCGGTCGATATCGGCGAGATTCGTCTCGTCTGTCCGCACGCCCGATGTGAATCCGATTCCGCCGCTCAGCATCTCACTCATCTCGACTGCGCCGAGGTTCGAGGTCAGGAAGATCACGCAGCGAGACAGATCCACTTTGCGATTGTCGCCCAGAGTGAGTGTTGCCTTGTCCAAGATGCCGAGCAGCAATTGCCACAGGGTGACATTCGCCTTTTCAATCTCGTCGAAGAGCAGGAAGCTAAACCGGCACTGATCGGTCTGGTACTGATCGACGGCTTCCTGAGTAAGAATCGGCGGCGTTTCGCGATGTCCGAGGTAAGCCGGAGGCGATCCGATGAGCTTGGCAATCTCATGGCTGTGCTGAAACTCGGCGCAATCAATCTTGATGAAGGCGCGAGGACTGCCGAACAAGATGTCGGCCGAGGCCTCAACGACCCTGGTTTTCCCCGAACCGGTTGGTCCTAGAAACAGCAGATTGCCGATGGGACGGCCGGGCATAGCCATACCTGCCAGATAAATCTGGTACATGTTCACGATTCTGCGAACCGCTCGATCCTGGCCGACAATCTTTCCCGTGAGGCGGCGTTCGAAGCCGAGAACTTCGGAGCCCCTCCTTTCGGGATCTAAAACTACTTCTTTTACTGCCTGGGGCTCCATAAGCCCTCCTTTCTTTTCTTTAAATGTTATTGTTAAAAGGTTTTTTCAAACCCCGCTTTTATACTCATATTATACTAAATTTGACACACTCAAGTCAAGTAGCGCATAGGGGAATCGAACCCCTGTTACATGCCTGAGAAGCATGTGTCCTGACCACTAGACGAATGCGCCTTCATTTTTCTAACCATCTTTTGCTTTGTCTAACCAGCAATTCTCTTTTCTTTTCCGGCTCGGCCATAATTTCTTCCACAATTTTTTCCATCCGCATTCCCTGCGAACCTTTCACTAAAATTAAGTCCCCATCCTTGATCAACTCCTTAACTACCCCTGATGCTTCAGCGGATGTATCAAAACTCAAAATATTTTCTTTTGGCATTTGATTTCCCGCCGCATCGGCCATAAATTTTGCTCTTGCCCCAACCGTGATTAGTAAATCAGCGAAAGTGCCGGCAAAGTTACCAACATCTCGATGGGCCTGAATACTGTACTTTCCCAACTCTAACATATCTCCCAACACCACGATTTTCCGTTGAGCCGGCAAAGATTTTAAAGTTTCTAAAGCCAAATGCATAGAAGCAGGAGAGGCGTTGTAAGTGTCATCAACCAGCCAGGAGTTTTTAATTCCCTTCAGAATTCTCAGCCGGCCGGCCGGCCCGTGATAGAGAGCCAAAGCATCGCTTATTTTATCTAAATTCAGGCCGAAAATCAAGCCAACCGCCGTGGCGGCTGATGCAGCCCAAGCCTGCGATTTTCCTAAGGAGCCATTTATTTTAATCTCCAGCCAATCAGCCATATCACCCACTCTCGACCCTGGATTCGCCCTGCCGGGCTCACTACTTCCTCCCTCCCGCTCGGTCGTCGCTCTCGCTCGGAAGTTTTCAGGTAGGTGTATGGCTGATTGGTCAGTATAGATTTTAAAAACAACCCCTTGCGGTTCGCCAGCCGAACCAACCTTAAAATCAAAATCAGAAACTTGCACCTCTGCCCCCTCTCCAAATCCAAATGTTTTAATCTGTGCTTTAGTTTTACTTTTCATTTCTAAAACCGCAAAGTCGTCGTAATTCAAAACCGCAAAATCCGCCGGCTCCAAGACCTGCACCAATTTTGACTTTTCCTCGGCCAGCTCTTCCGGCCCTGAAAAATATTCCACATGGACCGGAATTTCTCCAATGGCCATCACCACCGCCACATCCGGCTTAAAATTTTTGGCCAATTTGGCAATATCTCCCGGCCGATCCGCCCCGTATTCCAAAACCAAAATTTCAGGATAACTTTTTTCAAAGAACAAACCCGCCCAACTCTTGCCAATCACCTTCAACCAAAAACTAAGCGTCCCGCCTTTTTCATAATATTCTTCCGCATAATCCCCCAAAATCGCCAAGGGCACCCCCCACTCGTTATTCAAATTCCCTCCGCTCATCCGAATTTTAAATTCCGATCTTAAAACCGCCGCAATCATTTCTTTTGTCGAGGTCTTGCCGGTATTCCCCGTCACCGCCACTATCTTGGGTTTATATTTAGCTAAATATTTCTTGGCCAGTAACGTTAATATTTTTTGAAGAATTGATTTCATTTTCTAATCTTTAAAAACATCGGCTAATTTCGCCTTAAAATTTTCGCCATCAATTAAGAGAATAGTTGACATTTCATAATTTTATCAAAATAACAGCCAAAAACAAGGTAAATTTAAACCCCGGCGGGCTTCTCAGCTAGCCGGGGCGTGTATGACTACATATTACCACCATCAAAATGAAAAATCAATAAATGTGGATAACTTCTTATTTTAATTAAATTTATTGCCTGGTCGGCGGGATCTGGAAATAGTTTAACAAAAATCTGGTGATATTTCCTAAAGACGGCGAGAGGCTGTCCGCCGCAAATCTGATCCCCTGCGGCTTATCCATTTTAATTAAAACGACAAAACGCGGAGAAAAAGCGGGAGCAAAACCAACCATATCATGAATAAACTCTTCAGAGTAGCCGCCTTTGGGAGAAGCAATTTGGGCCGTCCCGGTCTTGGCCGCCACGTCGTAACCTTTTACTTTGGCTTTATCAAACCCTTTCTCCACCACTCCCACCAACATCGCCTTAACTTGGGCGGAAGTTTTTTCGGAAATAGGAGTGCCGATCACTTCCGGTTTGGTCTCTTTTGTCTCCCCGCTGGGCTTAACCACTTTTTTCACCACATACGGCCGCATCAACTTGCCTCCGTTAGCGATAGCCGAATAAGCGTTGACCAGCTGGATGGGGGTAACGGAAATCCCCTGCCCAAAAGAGGCCGTCAAAAAGTTAATCTTCCTCTTGGAATACAAATTAGAAGTGTCCCCCGCCGCTTCCCCGGCCAAATCAATCCCCGTCGCCTGTCCAAAGCCAAAATTGATCACGTAATTCAAAAAATCATCGTCCCCCAGCTGACTTTCCACGAACATCGCTCCCGTGTTTAAAGACTTCTCCAAAACCTGGCTCATGGTTTGTGTTCCAAAACTTTTTTCGTTGAAATTTTTAATTTTATAACCGGCAATCTCCACTTCTCCCGTATCAAAATAGGTGGTTTCGGGCGTTACTTTTTTCTTGTCCAAGGCTCCGCTCATCGTAATGGGTTTAAAAGAAGAGCCGGGCTCAAAGGCCTCCTGCACAGCCTTGTTGACAAAATTTCCCAAAGGATAATTGCCGTAGTTATTGGGATCAAAACTGGGAGAACCGGCCATGGCCAAGATCGCTCCCGTTTGGGGATCCTGGACAATTACCGTTCCGGAAACCGGCCGCCATTTATCCAACAGATAATCGAGCTCTTTTTCCGCAAACGACTGAATATTTTTATCAATGGTTAAGATAAGATCATTTTCTTTCCTAATGGTTTCATCATAATAAGCCTCCAATCCGTATTGCCCCACCCGCCTGTTCTCATCAAAACCCAAAAAACCCAAAACTTGAGCCAAAAAAGAACCTTCCGGATAATATCGCCCATCCTCATAACCGAGACTAGTTTCTTGGCCGCTTTCCTGTCGAAGACGTTCCACCTCTGCGGGCGGAGGATTTTTGTCCACGATCTTAAACCGGCCGTCTTTCTTGGAAAAAACATAAGGGAAAGATTTTTGCAGAGCCACCAGTTGTTTTTCTCCGGTACTTAAATCCCGGATATAAATATGGCCGCGCCTAACCGAATTTTCTTGTTGGTTTTGGTACTGACCCTCTGCTATTTTACTAAGAACGTCATGCTGGAGATAAGTGAGATAAAAAAGACGATAAAAAATAAGGCCAACCGCCCCAAATAAAACTACGGTGAATAAATTAATGCGCCATTTACTCAGCATGGGCCACGTCTTGCCGGTCAAAGAGATATTCAATGTTTTTCTGTTCAATCATTCCGGACTGCTTGGCAAAGACCAGCAATGCCCCCAGATTAGCCGAACTCGATTTGTCAGACAAGAGTTGGTTGTTTTCCGACATTAAGCCTTCCAATTTTTCCTTGGCCAGTCTTTCTCGGTATTCGGCGGAGATAATAAAGTTAGTCCAAAGCGCATACCAAATTCCAAGAACCCCAATTAGAACAACCAAAAGAAGATTAAGATGAGAAATTTTAAACTGGCCCGCTTCTTTGGCCACCACCGCTTCAGAGGGCAAAGCAAAAATATTCTTGGATTCAAAGGGTTTATCTTCAAATAATTTGTTTTTCATAGACTCGTAATTTTGCGCTTCTGGCTCTCGGATTATTTTTAATTTCCTCCCAACTTGGCCGGATCACATTTTTGGTTATAATTTTTAAAATTCCCTCTTTTTTGGCTTCCATCGCCACTTTCTTGACCACCTTGCCCTCCAAACCATGAAAGGAGATAACGGCTAATCTTCCCCCCGGTTTCAGCACTTCCAGCGCCGCCCGTATTCCTTTTTCAATATTTTCCAGTTCATGATTGACGGCCATCCGTAAAGCTTGGAAAGTTTTGGTAGCAGGGTGTAATCTTCGATTGGCATACCAATTCGGCACCGCTTTTTTAATGACTCCCACCAGTTGCCCGGTGGTTTTAATAATTCCTTCTTTTCTTTCTTCTGTTATTTCTCTGGCAATCTGTCTGGCAAAACTTTCTTCCCCATATTCTTTAATAACTTTTTCCAATTCTTTCTCCGTCCACTGATTTACTATTTCCAAAGCAGAAACGGCTAAATCCGGGCTGAACCGCATATCCAGAATTTCATCTTTCTGAAAACTGAACCCCCGCCCACTCTCCAAATGCCAGAAAGAAATTCCAAAATCAAACAAAACTCCATCCGCTTTCGTAAAACCATTTTTTTCCGCTATTTTTTTTAAATTAACGTAACTGTCATTTATTAAAGTAATGTTCTCTAAATCTAAACTTTCAATTTTAAACTTTAAGCTTTTAAATATTTCGTTGTCCCACTCGATTCCCAACAATTTTCCGTCCGGTTGAATCCTTTCCGCAATAGCTAACCCGTGTCCCCCGCCGTTGATCGTGGCATCAATAACCTTCATCCCGGGCCCGGGGTCGAGATAATTCAACACTTCGTCTAAAAGAACCGGCTTATGCATCTTTCTTAAAGGTTCGACCTTGGATCTTCAAAAAGGTCGAACCTTGGTCAAATTTTATATCACCCCCAACTCCCCCAACTTCTCCGCAATCTTATCCGCCTCGTTCTCCAACCCTTTCTTATGCACCTCCCATTTGGCTTTGTCCCAAACCTCTAAGCGGTTAAACAAACCGGCAACAACAATTTCTTTTCCCAACTGGGCATAATTTTTTAAATAATCAGGAATCAAGATCCTTCCCAACTGATCCACTTCCACCTCGGAAGCACCCGACAAAAATAGTCTTTTAAATTCTCGAATATCTTTCTGCACAAAAGAAAGCTGGCCTATTTTTTCGGCAAAAACTCTAAACTCTTTTAAAGAAAACAAGAATAAACACCCATCCAGGCCTTTGGTTAAAACCATCTTATCTCCCAGTTCCTTTCTTAACTTGGCTGGAATTGCCAATCTTTTCTTCGGGTCAATTGTATGAGTATATTCGCCTATTAACATAACTTATCCACATTCAAGGTCGAACCTTGTATAAAAGTTGTCCACAGTTAAGCTGGTTTATTAACACTTCTATCCACTTCTCACCACTATACTCTTACAATATACCACCCTCTTCCAACAATGCAATGTGGACAACTAAAAACCGCTTTAAAGCGGTTTTTAGTTGGTTGGTGGACTATTCTTAAAGTAGTTCGGACGCATTTCGCCGCCTGCGGCGGCGTGAGTTTGGCCAAAAATTCCGAACCGAAATTCTAAACTTTGACAATTTTAAGTTTTTCTTTGGCGGCAAATTCTTAAATCTTAATTCCTATAGATTCTAAAGTATGCAAAAGCGATCCATAACTAGTAAAAAGGACGGGATGAAAACCAATTTCTTTCGCGACAGTCAAACTTTTTTCGGTATCATCAATGAAAATCAGTTCAACTGCCATCACCCCGAGACGTTCAATAAAAATTTCGAATGCTTTGGGGTGGGGTTTACTATAACCAATTTCAGCCGAAACAACAACGGTATCAAAATGATTAACGAGTCCGGCCTCTCGAAACCTGTTTGCTGCTACCATGGTGTTATTGCTCAAGAGCCCTGTCTTGTAGCCACTAGCTCGCAATTTATCTACAAGGTCGAGAACTTGCTCGTTAATTTCGTGATGAGGAAGTTCTTTTATAAATTTCATTAAATCGCCATGTTTATCAGAAACCCCCAGTTCTTCAGTAACTTTTTTCCAAAAGTCCTCCGGGGATAAGACATTGTTATTCATTAGATGATTAAACTCAAAGTAAACATCTTGAAATGTCCTCAGTTCTACGCCAAGCAAACTTATTACCATTTTTTCAAATTCAGGACCAGGAATGCCTGCTATCACACCACCATAATCAAATCCAATGGCTTTAAAATTCATAAAATAATCCGACATGTGGGCTCGAGAGGGATTGGTTTCGCCTCTCGGCTCGCCGCCGCTCGCCTCGGGCTAACCACCGCCTCGCGGTTTTGCCTGCTGGCAAAACATCGCTCCGGCGTTCAATCCCAACACAAAACAAACAATTGTTTTGTGGGCTCGAGAGGGATTGAACCTCTGACCTTTCGAATGTGAATCGAACGTTCTACCACTGAACTACGAGCCCTCAAACTCCTAATTTATTGATTAGTTTCTCGTGCGGACCCTCCAGAAGCACCCGTACAAAACGATCAAACATAGAAAGACGGTAAGAAAACTCGTCCTTCTCCATGACGACGAAACGAACCTCCCCTCCTGTTTCCGCCTCAAGGTATTTAAGAAAGTTGCCGAACTTGCGCCGGTCTAAATCATCAGTAACCACCAATAAATCAGTGGGGGTATTCTGGGGATTTTCCCAGTCAAGAAAAGAACCGGCCACCACCGCCAGCTTTATTCGTCCAATTTTGTTTAAACGAGAGGTAATTTCTTCTTTTTCCGCCGGAGAGGATTTCAAAATTAAATCCCGCAACTCCTGAATAAATTGAAATTCATTGTTAAGAACATAGCCCTCCTGACCATGGCTGTTTTTTGTTTTAATATTAGCCAGTAATTTTATTTCAGTAAATCTATCTATTTCTTTTTTGACCGTCGGGCGGTCCTCCTGTAACCGGTCCACCAGTTCTTTAATCGTAAAGTTTTGCGGATAGTTACGAAACAAAAACCGCAAAAGACGCACTCTGGCCCTCGAATTAAATAGTGTTTCTAGAATTCGCTTTGACATGTGGATTATTTAAAAATATAATGAAATTGTCCAAATAAACTTATCACCAAAGACAAAGTTTTTCAATGGAGAAGATTTTCCTCAAACCAATTGCCAAAGAAATTTCTTATCGCCCTTCCGAACCGAACATTCATTGCGACAGTTTCGAATACGGCCCCCGAGACGAAAAAACCAAACATCTTGGTCATCTTTACGTGGTTGGTCACCTCAAACACGGAGAGGAAAACATGGCTTATGTTTTAAATTTGGTTTCCTCCTTGGCCAAAAGAGAATACTACTCCGAAAATGGCTCCGCCGAAGAACATCCCAAAAAGGCTTTCGACCACACTCTCAAAAAACTCAACGACGTCCTGGAGGACTTCTTCGAAAATAAAGAATTCCAGCTTGATCTTGGCCTGGTAGCCATGGCCGGAGAAAATATTCATATTGCCAAACTGGGCAAGTTTAAAATCTTCCTCGCCCGCTCCGGAGAAATCATCGATATTCTCAACAATATCGACCTTTTCCAAAAAGAACTGACCGAAGAGAAAAAGTTTTCCAGCGTAATTTCCGGAAAAATCCAGGAGGGAGACAAATTATTCGCCCTCTTCCCCACCCGTTCTCTTTCCGCCCGAGAAAAATCAATTAAACTTTCCTTGGTCAAAAACAATCAGGAAGAATTTTTAGCCAATCTTGCCTCCCTCAATCAAAGCGCTAAAAATTTCAGTTGCGGCGGTTTTCACATCGAAGTTAAAAAAGTAACGGAAACGGAAATCCCCATTCGGAGCGCTTATGAAGTTCCGGTCACACCTCAGCTAACCGCCGTGGAAGAAAAACCGGCCCCGCCCACCCTTAAACAAAAAGAAGGCAAACTAATCTCTTCCGCCGACATGTCCATCACCAAAAGACAAAACATTTTAGAAAAAATCCGAGAAAAAATAACTCCCCGTCGCTCTTTCAAAAGTCTAAACCACAACCAGTCATGGAAAGGTATCGCCTTGGTGGTGGTTATCTTGCTGGGAGGAATTTGGGGAGCCAAAACACTTCTGCAAAACAATCCCGAAGAATCAGTCCTCAACTCCGCCAAAGAAAACTTAAAGTTGGCGGAAATAAAGGTTACGCAAAACGAAACGGACTCCGCCAGAGACTTGCTTGGCCTTTCCTTGTCTTCCCTTGTTAACTTAAAAGAAAATAAAAAAACAGAAGAACTGAAAGATAAAATAAATTCCCTTTTAGACCGTCTTGATTTGGTCAGCAATCGCCAACCGGAGATTTTCTCTTCTTTTTCCAACGCGGCAGCCACGGTTAACAAAATTCTTGTTTTCAAAGAAGATCTCTTGGCCATTAACCCCGAAAAAAAAGTGTTCAAAATTACCCAAGATGCCCAAACTGAAATCTCTTTACCGGAATTACTCCTCAACCTGACCGTCAAAGATTCTGCTATTTATGAAGGCAATCTTTATGCCTTAGACGGCCGTGCCATTTACAAATATGCTGACGCCATGACGGGCGGGAAAGAAAAGCGGCTTTGGCTGGGCGGCTTAACCGATTCTGATCCGCAAAATATCGCCGTGGACGGAAACGTTTATATCCTTAGTTCAGATGGCACTATCATTCGGTATTTTAAAGGCAAAGAAGAAGCTAAAATTAATTTAAATGCTAAAATTTCTGCCTCCTCAAAGATGCTGATCGGCAAAGACTCCCCCCATATTTACTTCGCTGATTTTACCAACAAAAAAATCCGCGTCTTCGACAAAACCACCGGTTCTTTAGTCATGACTTACAAAACCTCTAACCTTTCCTCCTTCACCGATGCGGCTCTGGGCGATAAAGTTCTCTATCTCTCCTCCGGAGATAATCAGATTTGGAAGATTGAGTTAAACTAACCGAAGCAGCCCATTGACACACCTACCCTTTTTTTGCTATAATTAATGCATGGTTAGCTTCCTCTTTTAGAGCCATCTAGGGCTCAAAAAAGCCAGTATCTCGTATCTTTTAGTAGATTCTAGCTCTATCTCAGGCACAGGCGCAACAAGCCATTTTCAGGCCTTCAGAAATTTAGTTAGATATTGGTTTTCTTGAGTTCTTAACTACTCTAAAAACAACCTTACACGTAAAGAAAAAGACCCTATTAGGGTCTTTTTCTTTACAACCAATCTTAAAAATATACAGGTTATTTAAGCTCCACTGTCGCTCCTGCCTCTTCCAACTGCTTTTTGATTGTTTCCGCCTCTTCTTTCTTGACTTCTTCTTTGACTGCTTTGGGAGCCCCATCGACTAAATCTTTGGCCTCTTTCAAGCCCTTGCCGGTCAAGTCTTTTACTATCTTGATAACCTGAATCTTGTTCGCTCCAGCCTCTTTTAAGATGACATCAAAGCTATCTTTTTCTTCGGCAGCTGCACCGGCGCCTGCGCCAGCAGCGGCTGCCGCCGGAGCGGCAAAACTGGCTGCCGAAACTCCGAACTTTTCCTCCAAAGCTTTCACTAACTCGGAAAGCTCTAACACTGACATAGACTCTATCTGTTTGATTAAATCTGCATATTTTTCCATATTATTTGTTTAATTAATTTTATTTCTTAAGGTTAGAAAGCAATACCAACAAATTGCGAATGTTGCCCTGCAAAACATTCATCAGGCCCGTCAACGGATACTGCGTCATGCCAAGCATTCGGCCAAGCATAATTTCTCTGGAAGGTAACTTGGCCAATTCATTAAAGCTGTCAGCATTCAAATATTTTTTTTCAAGAATAGCCCCTAAAACTTTAAAGACCGGATTAACTTTGGCAAAGTCATAAACATTTTTCGACAAAGCAACACTATCCCCTTCTTTAGGTCCAACTACCACTCCAACCGACCCGTCAAAACTTCCCACATCCACCAACTCTCCAAAATGCACCTGTTCGGCGGCAATCCTAATTAGGTTTTTCTTGGCCACCACATATTCCGCACCCATTCCGCGGAGAACTTTTTTTAGTTCCCGCATTTTGGCTACCGAAAGACCTTTTTCTCCCGTCCGGCTATAGGAAGTAAAAACCACCATCTCCGCTTCCGGCATTTTTTTTGACAAATCTTTTACTGTCTCTTTTTTCTGTTGTTTTGTTTTCACGATTCGATGTTTAATAAACAAAAAATCTACTTACCGTAGATCGACCAATCCGCCCAAGGCGGAGAGTATCATCCTCAAATGGGAGCTTATAACGCGCTAGTCCGCCTCCGTCAGCTGACGGAGGCGGAGCGACATGCCCACTTTCTACGGTCCCGATTCCAAGGGAATCGAGGATCCTCGATCCGGAACGGATCGGGACTGATTGGCCCATATTAACAAAATGACTTAAAAAGTCAACTACCTGCACTACCCCGCCACTTTGAGCAATAACCACCCGCTGGTTAAAATCACCAACACAGAAATAGTCCAAAAAAACACGCGCCGCAAAATTTTATTGCGCCTTATCGCCGCGAGAGATTCCTCTTTCTCTTTCCGTCTCATCTCTCTTCTCTCTTTCTTAGCCAAACTTTGATAGAACTCGTCGAGTACATTCATCCTGTCTTTAATTTAGCAATCCTCATTATGTCTGACAAGCCATACAAAACCTTGTTCCCCTTCCAGCCATATTTTTCTTTTGAATCACTCCTTTTTTACATCTTAAACACTTCTCCCCTTCTCTTTGGTAAACTTTCAAAAAGTCCAAATAATTTCCGTGTTTACCATCCGAATCCACATAATGCCCCTCTAGTTGAGTGCCGAAGGTCGTACCTCTGTGTCGAATGGCGTGTTTAAGCACTTTTTTAATGCTCTGATAAACTTTTTTAACCTCTTCCGGTTTCAGAGTGCTAACTTTTCTGTTGGGCAGAATTTGCGAATCAAACAAAACCTCATCGGCATAAATATTGCCGATGCCCGCAATATTGCCCTGATCCATCAAAACAGCTTTGGCAACGGCCTTTTTTCTTTTTTCTAAAATGTTCTTAAAAACCGCCAAAGTAAACTTTTCATCCATAGCGTCAATCCCGAAATTGTTACCCAAGATTCTGTCTTTTTCGGCCGAATCCACTATTTTCATGTACCCAAACCGCCGCATGTCGTTGTAATAAAGATGCGACTTATCGGAAAAAGAAAAAATTAAATGGGTAAATTTGTTCGGCAACAGCCCCAGATCTTTTGGCAAATTATGCCCTCCGGCAATGGTTCGAGTAACCACTTCGGCCGTGAGTTCAGTGCCGAACGGCTCACCACTGGTAGTCTTATGATCATACCTGTAAATCAGCTGCCCCGTCATTTTTAAATGCGCCAACAAAAACCTATTGAGGCCAGGCCTCAATAGGTGAAAAATCAACAACTTCCCCCGCCGCTCAATTTTAGTAAATTGATTGCCGGTTAAAATCTTCTCAAATTCCTTCAAATCAGTCTTGACGATCTTTTTCCCCCGCACCTCAGCACCCGCAATCTTCTTGCGGACAATCTTCCCCTCCAACTCCCTCCTGATTGTCTCCACTTCCGGTAGTTCCGGCAATTTTTTTATCTACTAATTACTAATTTTCTGCCAATATGCCAACAGATACCATTCATACATTAGCGCTGAATTCGTAATTGGTAGATGTTTAAAACAATGATTTCAAAATTTCTATATTTTCTTTATCCGGTCCCGTGTTATCAAACCCCGGCACCTCCAGGAGCCAGTCTTTGTCCAAAGTCCTTTTTTCTTTGGCAAAGTTTCTAAACCCTTCCAGACCGATATATCCTTGGCCGATATTTTCATGCCGGTCGTGATGGGAGTTAAAAACTGTTTTGGAGTCATTCACGTGAAAAGCCACGATATTTTCTATCCCCACGGCCTTATCCCACTGATCGAAAAACTTCTTAACTCCTTTCGGGGTATAATGTTCGATCAAACCCGCCTCAAAGGCATGGGCGGTATCAATACATATTTTTATCCGAGGAGAGTTGATACCTTCCAGCATGATCCGCATTTCTTCCGGCCACGCCCCAATTTTCTTCCCGCTAGCCGAGTTTTCCATAATTAAATAAGCCGAACCAGGAACCGCCTTTAAAATTTCTTTCATAGCTTTAACTGCTTGTTTCATTGCTTCACTTTTGGACGTTTCCTTTCCCGATCCGACATGAAAAATCAGCCCTTGCGCTTCCAGCCGGTTGGCAATGATAAAATGGGCTCTTAAATTTCCCACCGATTTGGCAAAAATACTTTCATCGGGACTGGCCAGGTTGGCCAGATAAGCTCCGTGCAGGTAAACCGATTCCACCTTGCTTTCTTTCTTCAAACGGTTGTATTCCGCGATATCACTTTCATTCGGCATTCTAACCAGCCACTGCCGGGGAGAGGCTCCGAAAATCTGCACCGTTTCCGCTCCAACTTTTTCGGCATTAACAAAAGCATTAAACAGCCCTCCGGCCGTCGAAACGTGGCCGCCAATTTTAGGATGATTACTCATTTCTTTTAAGGTTCGGCCTTGAATCTTTAAAAAGGTCGAACCTTGGAGAATTAAAAAATCGATAATTTTTATTAGCCCACATCGAGCCTGCATAAGCCACGCCGATTCGCGGAGTACGAGTAATTTTCGCAGGAATAATTCCCCCATCTTCAAACCATAATCCGCTCTCTTTTCCCATTTTTTTTCCATTCAAACTTTTATCTATTTTCAAAAACTTGGTCAGTCTGGCCGGTCCGCTAATGTCCCCCGCTCCCCGAATCAAAATCGCCGCCGGATAATCTTTTTCTCCCGTCACCACATTGAGCATCCAATGGACTCCGTAAGTAAAGTAAATATAAAAATACCCCGCTGGCCCAAACATCGGCTCGTTTCGCAAAGTTTTCCCCCTGCTCGCGTGAGAAGCTTTATCTTTAAAACCATCATACGCCTCCACCTCTTTAACCAGCAAAGCAATCTCGTTACCATCAACTTTCCTCACCAAATATTTCCCAAGCAACTCCTTGGCCACTTCCAGTGTCGGTCTATTAAAAAAGTTTGAATTCAAAATTTTCCGCATAATTTCAAATGGGTTGGCGAAGTGGTTTTTGAAGGCTCTGTAAGCGGCGAGACTGATTGGAAAGAGTATAATATTCTCAAACTCTTTCCAAATCCACCGCTTGCAATGAGCGAGTTTCTTCGCTGGAAAGAAACGAGCGTCCGGAAAAAACCACTTCGCCAACCCATTTATTTAAATTGTCTCAAAACCTGAAAATCTTTTTTTAACTCGTCTTTCGTATTCTGATTGTATATCGCCACGGCCGGATGGTACAGGGGGATAATCTTAACTTTACCGTAAGAAGTCTCCGCTTCAAAAACTTTACCGTGTAATTTACTAATCGGCACCAACTGCCCGCCCAGCCCCATCTTTTGCATAATGTAGGCCATGGAAAATCTTCCCAAAGTGGCAATCACTTTTGGCTGGATAATGGCAATCTGCCTATCCAAAAACGACCCATAGACGCTTACTTCCTCCGGCAAAGGATCCCGGTTAAACGGCGGTCGGTCTTTAACGATATTGGTAATATAAACCTCTTCTCTTTTAATTTCCGCTGAAGCCAAAAGCTGGTCTAAAATCCTTCCCGCCGCTCCGCAAAAAGGCCGGCCGGTCGCCGCTTCATTTTTTCCCGGCGCCTCTCCCACCAGCATAATTTTGGCCTGATGACTTCCCTCTCCGATTACCGGAAAAACTTTATTCTTAACCCGCTCCGCATATAGCGGAGATGTTTTAAGATTAACGACCTCCTCTTTAATTTTTCTTAAAAGCTCGGTGCGATCTGGCATGACTTTAATTTAGCAAGTTTTAAAAATAAAAAAAGCCCCTTTTAGGGCTACCTCGCGGCCGTTAAAACGTCCAACAAAAGACTAACAAAAAGGGCAATGTCGAAAGCTATTAAAAAAAGAACCGCGATACCAAATTCGTTTCCGGTCCGATCAAAAATATTGGCCGTTTCCCAATAATAATCTTCTATATTTTTAAGAATAAGATACTCGGCCACCATGCGATCGTAAGTCGGCGCAGGAAGAGTAAGCTGTAAGCAAGCGTAAGCCATGCAACGACTGGAAGTTTTATCTCTAATTTCCGTTTGGGAGTAAGGGGAAAGAACATACGCTCCTCTTTTCCCTGGGATCGTAATGGTTCCCTTTGTTTTCAGTTCCTCTCGCTCCTTTTCAGAAATAATTGACCTTAAGAGTTCACGGGCTTTGTCTTTGGCCCTCTCATAATCATCCTGGGGAGGGAGAGAAAAAATATCCAGCCTTTGAGTCACTGGAATAGGAAAAGCAGTGTCTTGTTGCTCCCTTCGACTCATAAACAATCCCTCTTTTTAAAAAACTAAAAAAGTTTAATTTATCTTAAAATAAAAAGGTGGCCGCGTCAAGCGTGCGGCCACTGAGTGAGGACGGGCCAATTACCCGCCCTGGACCCGGGGAATGAGAAGAGTCTCGGCCACTGGGTCGAACTGGCGGATCAACTTACCGTCCGCTCCCTTTTGGGGATCAGAGACAGTAATGTCCGCCGCAAACCAACCCTGGGCCAACTTCTCGTTGAATTCCTTCTCGATTTCCGCGAGTCGCTGCGGGGACACCTTTTCAGTATCCCATTCAGCAAGGGTTTTATCCCCACCCGCGCAAATCATGCGGAGCCTTTTGAGCGCCATGGTCCCGTCCTCCTTTCTGGGGTATATGAACAAACCCCAAATTTGGAACCATTCTCATGATAGTACCATTGACAAAAAGCGTCAAGGGGCTGGTATCCAATAAATTACACTAAATTACACGGCAGCCCTGTATTACAGGGCTGCCGTGTAATTTAGGGCTATTTTATCAACATCTAAGTATTAAGCAATCTCCGCTCCGGCTTTTTTGAGAGCCTCGATCAGGCCATCAGAGAACCCTGGAATATCGCTCAAATCTTCCCAACTCTCGAAAGGACCGTTTTTCTCCCGATAATTAACCAACTGCCTGGCCTTTTCTTCTCCCAAACCTTGAATTCCTTTTAATTCCTCGACACTGACCGTATTTAAATTAACCCCCATATTTAAACACCTGACGAAAAGTTGTTTTTCGTAATCAGTACAAATTCCGAAAAAACCTCTTCTCTTCAGGTTTTTTATTGCTTAAACACTAAGAGAGAAGTTTGAAGAATGCGTGAACTACCGCACTAAACAAAAACTATAATTTGGAGAGTTCGTCGAGGTTGTGGTCCGGCAGATACAAAATGAGTAGACCTAAGATAATCCCGCCGATAGCGGTAAAGAGGTGGCTCCCGCCAAAAAATCGAGCATCCACCAAATCAAGCAGATACCAAATTCCCCGCCAGATCAAAATAATACTGCTGGCTACCGAAACACTGATAATTAATCTGAACAATCTTCTTCTGGTCATAATCTTCACGATTACTTGCCCAACTGCCAGTTTTTAACCGCTTCGATGGGATAAATCAGCATAATAATATTTACAGCCAAACTGTCTTTAATCCACCAAAGCAAGAATAAATCCAGAACAATTGACCCGATCACCACCGCTTTAACCGACCATTTCCAGGTCAGAATAAAACCCAAAACCATGGCCAGAATATCGGCCAGAGAGTTAAAAATACTGTCACCATAATAATCAAGAGAAATCGTAACCTCGCGATAACGGTTAATGATAAAATCACTGTTTTCAAAAACTTCCCAACCACCTTCAATCAGAACAGCTAAAACTAATCTGGCCCAGGGAGAAAACTTTTTGCCAAAAGCTAACCACAACAAAAAATAAAAAATCGTGCCGTGCAGAATATGGGTGAAAGTGTAGGGGTCGGCAAATTGCTGAGAATTCTGGTTGCTCCAAATATCTCCCGACCACCAGCTGATAATCCCACATTTGCAAAAAGGGATGCGTCCCATCCACCACTCCACTACTCCGGTAACAATAATCAGAAGAAGAATAATGATAAGATAATTTTTCTTTGGCCAATTTGGCATCATGTTAATTGTAACATGTCCTGAAATACCATCAAACTTTTTTAAAAAACAAGACCATACATTGTGCCTTCACGCAACTTTGACTTCTTTAGCCCGATGAATACAATACCTCCCATGAGGTTCTTCCCCTTTTTCTACAAACAGCCAAACTACTGGACTTGCGGGCCGGCCGTGGCTCGCTTGATTCTTCATTCTTTTGGCCAGAAAAAGACCTTCCCTGAAATCATCAGAGAAACCAAAACCACCAAAGCTGGCACTTCTAATCGGGACCTCAAAAGAGTCTTAAAAAAGCACGGCGTTGGGTTTAAAGAAAAGCAAAATGCCAGCCTGTCCGAAATAAAAAGTAAAATCAAAACTCACTGGTTAGTTGTCGCTTACTGGATTCCCGTCCATCGAGAGGCGCATTATTCTTTAATAAAAAAAATAGACACCAAAAGAGTCTATTTTCACGACACTTGGTTCGGAGCCAATCACAGCTACACTCACCGCCATTTTTTGAAAAATTGGTGGGACGGCGAAGCTAAAAAATGGCTCCTTGCCGTTAAGAAACCAAACAAGCTAATCGCGTGGGGCTTTCGGGGTACATACCCAGCTCTTTCTAAAAATATCCGCAAATATTAATCCGTGGATATTCTGGAAAGGGCTGGGTGTACCCGCTACGCCCCAGACAGTTAACGGTCCCACTCGGTTAATTTCCCGGCTTTTATCTCAATAGGATCAGCCCGCCGCAAAGCTGGAATCATTTTTTTGTCTAAAATAGGATAATGCGGCGAATCGTCCAGCAAATCCGAAACCTTCCACAAATCTTCCTCCGCCGTTATCCACATACAAGGTTCGACCTTGTATGTGGATAAGTCGAATGGGGCAGAGTAACTACGGAGGGTTTTAGAGCCATTGTCTAAGAAGTATTCGTGAAAATATGACATAGCCAACTCCCGCGGAGTGTCATAAACCGGCTCACGGTAGCGTAAAACGGCATGATTAGTCTTGCTAATCGCTCCCCAGCGCCCCTGGCGCTGGAATAGAGCCACCACATGATCAAAATCACTCTCATTGGTTTTTAAGTCCATTAACAAAGGTTTCTGTCCATGAAACCACAGAACCGCCGCCGCCAAAAGCGCTCCTTCCATACAATGCGCTTTATTTTCACGAATCATCTTGCAAGGAGACATTAAGGTATCCCCGTCCTTTTCAAAATTGGCCGGAATGGAATTAAGAAAATCCTGAATCTTGCGGGGAGAACTTAATTTTTTAAAAACTTTTATTTCTTCTTTGGTTAAGCCTTGAAATAAGTCCATAATAAATTAAAAGGCCCGTTAAAATAGAAATGGTTATGCTGCCCAAAATATCTATCGGATGATGAATACCGCTCAAAACGCGGGAAAAGCTGATTAAGGCCGTAAAAATCCAAAAGAGAAGACCGGCTTTTTTGCTGAAAGGATAGACCACGGTAGCGATAGCGGCGGCTAATAAAGTATGGTCTGAAGGGAAACCGTTATCCGGCTCATGGGGAATAAGAGGGGTAAAATCACCAACCACAAAAGGCCTGGGATTATAATAAAACATGCCAATCAACTTGGCCACCGCATAAATTAGAGGAAGAGCCGTTGCTCCGAAAAGGATAAATCTTTTTTGTTTTTCTTTTGATAATCTTAAAAACCAAACCAAAACCAGACCAATTAAAACCCAAAGCAAGTACTTTGCTCCAACGATAATGAGCATTAGAGGGAGTTCAAGTCTTGATCAATTTCCTTAAACTCACTATCAAGATTTCCCGCATCAAGCTGGTCCGCTTCTTGCTGAAGTTCGTCCTGGACAAGCGTAGCGGAGGGAGTAGCGGTAGGAGCAACCGCTTTTTCACTCTCGGGAGCGCGGCTTACCCACCAGATGATAAGGCCCACCACCACTATCGCCGCGATAATCAAGACAGGAGTCGGTTTAGAATTTTTAGAAGAAAAGCTGCTGTTGGAAGTTGTATTTATATTGTCCATAATTTATTTAGTTTTTTACTTATTGATTAACCGATTCCTCGACGACAGGCGCAGAGGAAGTAGAAACAGGCGAAACGGAGACAGAAGGTGACGGTTTGGGCAGTTGAGCTAAAGTAGTAGCCGCTTTTCTGGCCATTTCTCGCACCGCCTGCACGGTATTTTGGGTAGTTCTTAGGTCATTATTTAACTGCTGGCGAACAACACCCACGTCCTGCTTAAGGCCGGTTTCGGAAGTAATAGCAATGGTGTAAGTTTTGGCCGCTTGAGCCGCAATGGCGGCACGGCTGGTCTCTACGGCTGCAGCCGCAGCGGTAACCGCCATACGGACCACCGAAACGTCAAGGCCGTTCTCTTCGGCTCTATTGGCTCTTTCTTCGATTTTAGCCAACAAATCGTCTATTTTTTTCAAGGTTTCCGAAAAATGATTGGTCATTTTTTCATTCAAGGCGTCCAAACGCTGGTCCAGCTTTTCCACCACTTGTCTTTTGCGTTCATCTTTGACTGTTTTCAGTTTCTCTTTCAATTCTTCTCTTTTAGTTTTAATCTGTTCTTTAAGCTGTTCCCGTTTTTCTTTCACCTTTTGATTAAATTCTTCCCGCTTGGTTTTCATTTCTTCCCTTTTGGCTTCCAAGTTTACTTTGGCCTCTTCTCTTTGCGCTTTTAACTGATCTTTGGCCTCTGTTTTTTCACCCTTAATTTTATCTTTCAAATCTCCCGCCTTGTCTTTAAGCATATCACGGGTATTTTTGACCTCCGTTTTGAGGGTATCGCGAGTTTCCTTAACTTCTCTTTTTAAAACATCCCGAGCTTCTTTTATTTCGGTTTTAGCCTTATCTTTTTGCTCTATTGCTCTTGCTTTGGCTGGCCTCTGCACAGCCGCCGGAGTCGCTGAAACAGCAGACTCTTCATCGGCCGCCAAAGCCAAACCCCCGACCACCAAAAAGGCTCCTAACATTAATAAACTAAACAATATTTTTTTATTCATAGTTTAAGTATATAAAAATGTTTATTTTGTGCAAGTTGACATCAACAAAAAACCGCCACTGAAAAGCACATCAAAAAGCTCCCCCTAGATCTTTAACTTTGGCTCCACCCTTTTTAAAAGCACCGCGTTAGTGGCCACAATGATAGACGAGGCAGACATTAATAAAGCGGCGATTTCCGGTCTTAAGGACCAACCCAGAGAGTTATAAAACACACCGGCCGCTACCGGAATGGCTAACAGATTGTAAATGGCCGCCCAAAAGAGATTTTGTTTCATTTTGACCACCGTCGCCTTGCTCAAGCGAATAGCCGCCACAATATCGTAGGGATCGGACTTCATCAACACGATATTTCCTGTTTCAATGGCCACATCCGTGCCAGCGCCAATGGCCACCCCGATATCCGCTTGAGCCAAGGCCGGAGCATCGTTGATACCATCCCCCACCATGGCCACAAACTTCCCCTCTTCCTGCAATTTTTTGACATACTTAGCTTTTTCTTCCGGTAAAACTTCAGAAAATATTCTCCCCACTCCCAGCTCCCATCCGACTGCTTCGGCCACGTCCCGATGATCCCCCGTAATCATGGCTGTCTCAATCCCCATTTTGTGCAATCCGGCTACTGCCTTTTTGGCGCTTGGTTTTACCATGTCAGCGGCCGCTATGACCCCGGCCAGTTTACCGGCCACGGCTAACAAGCTAAGCGTTTTCCCCTCCTTGGAGAGTTTGTTTAAAACATTTCGGCTAATTTCCATATCAACCTCAACACCGTTGTCTTTCAGAAACTTTTCTTTTCCGGCTAAAACTTCCTGGCCTTGGATAACGGCCTTGATCCCCTGTCCGGCCACCGACTGAAACTTTTCTATTGGCTCCAAAGGGAAAGTTTTTTGTCTTTCTGTTTCTTCGATAATGGCTTTGGCCAGAGGATGGTTGGAGCCGGCTTCCAAACTAGCCTCGTAGCGAAGCACTTCATGCTCCGAAAAGCCCCCAAAAGCAACCACGTCAGTCACTTTTGGCTTGCCCTCCGTCAACGTTCCGGTTTTATCAAGGACAATGGCATTCAGTCTGGAGGTGTTTTCGAGGGTGGCCGCATCTTTGATTAAAATATTATGCTTAGCTCCCAAGCCGGTTCCTACCGCCACAGCCGTAGGAGTAGCCAAACCAAGAGCGTCAGGACAAGCAATGACCACCGTCGAAACGGCAAAAGTCAGGGCGGTAAGTAAACCGGTCCCCGCTCCGAAATACCAGCCGAAAAATGCGGCCAAACCGGAGCCAATCGCCACTACCACCAGCCATCCCGCCGCTTTATCAGCCAAACGCTGGCCGGGCGCTTTGGAATTTTGGGCCGTTTCCACCATTTTAATGATGTGGGCCAGTACTGTTTCCGAGCCGACTTGCATCGCTTTAAATTTAACAGTTCCAGTTTGATTGACTGATCCCCCGATTACTTTAGCTCCCACGATTTTAGCGATAGGCATTGATTCTCCTGTAACCAAGGACTCGTCTACGGAACTCTCCCCTTCCACCACTTCACCGTCCACCGGCACTTTGTCTCCGGGCCGCAAGACAACAATATCACCATGAACAACTTCAGCGCTAGGTAAATTTATCTCTTTTCCTTCCCGCACCACGGTTGCTCTTGGCGGCACTAGATTAAATAGCGCATGCAAAGCATCAGAAGTGCCCCGGCGAGAGCGCATCTCCATCCAATGGCCGAACAAGACAAAAGTAACCAAAAGAGCCGCCGCCTCATAAAATGTTTCTTCCCCACCCATTAGCATCAGTAAAACGCTAAAAAGATAAGCCGCCAAAACCCCGGTAGCAATCAAGACCGACATATTAAGTTTTTTGGCCTTAAGGGAAAAGTAAGTGCCGGTAATAAAAATCGAGCCGGTCCAAAAAACAATCGGGGTAGTTAAAATAAACAACAGCCAATTTACAGTCAAGGTATTGGCAATAGAAAACTTAAAAATACTTTCGCCAACGGGAGAAAGTAAAAAAATGGGAATAGACAAAAGAAATGACACCCAAAATCGCCGGCGCATATCCGCCTCCATCGCTTTGGCCATCCGCGGATTGGACATGGCCATCTGGTGGTCGTGCATCTTAGATTCTTCCTCCCTCAATTTATGTCCATGATTTTCCCTTTTGGTTTTGACAGGAATTAAATTCATACCGCACCCCGGACAATGGCCGGGTTGCGTTTGGCGGACTTCGGAATGCATCGGACAGGTGTAAATATTTTTTTCCATAGTTTTTTTAAACTCCACAACTTCCGCCGCCGCCTTTGATCGGCTCCACTTGGTTTTGGATTTTTTGGAAACCGGCTCCGCTGGAATATTCCGCCGAAAGAAGAGTTTGGGGACTCATTTTACTCCACTTGATTCCCTTGGCGGCCAAAAAACGAGCAATAGTCAAATAAGTATCAGGAAACCAGAAAGAATTGACGGTCAGAGCGGCTTTGTATATGTCTGCCTCCCCCACGCCTTGGGAAGCCATCAATTCTAACAGCCCCAACATGGCCATGCCATGATTGCAATCGGGAAAATAAGTGGAATTGCCGCAGCACGGCCGATAAATATTTTGGCTGACTTTTTCCACTAAAGACTGCTGTTCGGCAGTTAAAGGAATCATGGCGTGACGGCTGTAGTGATTCATGGGCTGATCTGTCGCCAAAGTCCAGCCGCCGGTTGAAGCAAAATTTCCCGCCCCGCCAAATCTTTTGTCTGTCATGGGACTTTTTTCCAGTATGTCATTTTTATTACTCAAACCCAAACCCCAAAGCAAGTTTAACAACACTCCGGAGTTAGCTTTAGTCATTACTAAACGGCCATTACTGGAACCTAATAATAACTGGCGGCTTTCCTCATCCAGCCCCCCGCGCTGGTTATAAAGATTTTCAAATTTTTGCTTATCAATTACGCCAGGTTCAACCATTTGTTTGCCCAAATCCCCCCAAGTCACCGGCAAAACATAGCCTTTTTCTGGCAAGACAATTTTTTCAAGATTAGCCGTTAAGCCGGGGTTTCCTGCCCCAAGATTTATGTTTTTGCTCTGGGAAGTAAAAACCAACGCACCCCCGATAATGAGGGCGGCCACAACAATGGACCGTCCCAAGTTATTTTTATTTATATTTTCTTTTACGTTTTCATCCATATTAACAGCACTGCTTCATTTGTTCTTCGATTTTCCGAACAGCTTCGTTCTCGTTGGAGCCGGTTCCGGAAGCTCGTTTTACAAATAAGAAAAAAGCAATAATAAGTAAAATAATTAATTCTATTAAGACGATCACTTTGGTCAGGTTGGTGACGGCCAGATAGGCTAGAATCAAGCCGGCTCCGATTATCAGTATTTTCCATGCCGTTTGATGCTTTCCGGCCCAAACTAATCGTTTTTCACCCAAATAAGCTATCCCCATCACGCTTCCCCCCATTAATAAAGCAACGGGAGGAACAAACCTGACACTAGAGAGATAGCCCCAAGCCACGCCCGCGCTTAAAAACAGCCAAAGTGAACTCACCACGACACAGACGGGACAAATTTTAATACTCATTTTCATATCGCTAGAGAATTAAAATTAAAAGACCCAAAACAATCATAGCCACGCCGCCACCCCAACGCATTGCGGCTCCTTTCTGCATCTGCCAATTCCGCACCTTCTCCAGCAAAATCCGATGACTGGCCATCAGCAAAATAAAAATCAGCGGCAAAACAAAAATCAGATTATAAAACAGCAGATAGGATACGCCCCTCAAATAAGTGGCCTGATCATGCAGTAAACCGATGACGGCCAAGTACGGCCCGCCGGTGCAAGGAAACTCGCAAAGACCGACCAACCCGCCCAGAGCAAAAATTCCGACCAACGAACCCTTTTCCATTAATCTGGCCATCTGATGGTGCGCCGCTTGGGAAATACGCAGTTTAATGGGGAAACGAGGGAAAAAGTAGCCGATCAGATTAACTGCTCCCAAGACAATCAAGAGAATTGCTCCTATTTTGGCCATAAAATGGGGGGTGTTAAAGATATGCAAGACCTGCACCAGTCCCAGCCCGATCAGAAAGTAGGCCAGAAAAATGCCCAAAATGTAGAAAATCCCCAGTTTAAGAATGTCCGAACGCAACCGACCGATACTGAACAAGAAAGCAATCGTCAGAAGAAGAATAGAGAAGGCGCAAGGATTGACACTATCTACCAGGGCCGTAATAATCACTAAAGGCAACAGCCACTGGCCGCTTTGGCTTAAGTTCCAAACAACAGACGAACTAAACCCGGTTCGGAAAAAGATCGCTCCGGCTACCACCACTGCCCCAATCAGTATGTAGATTTTTAACTTTTTCATAAAATCTGTGGATAACTTTGCCGCAAGGTTGAGCCTTGCGTGTGGATAACTTAAGGGGTGACGATGGCGCTAAATTCGAATTCCATCGGACTGCCGGCGCTATTCTCCAGAGTAACGACCCTTTGAATCTTTCCTACTCCGGCCGGCCCATGAGCGGCCGGATCAAAGACCACTTCCACTTCTGCTTCTTGTCCGAGCTCAACGACGGCTTTAACGGAAGGCGCCAAGCCATGCCCCGGCATGCCAAACGGACCAAACTTTGCTTGTCCTGAGGAACTCGAAGAACCCGGACCAATCACCAAAGAAGCCTCCGTGCACATGCAAGAGGTGTACATTTTATTGATGACAATCGGCTCCAAGCCGGTATTTTTAAACCGAAAGATGTGGCCGACTTTACCTTTGGCCATAGAAACATTGCCAAAATCAAAACTTGTTTCTTCGGCCTCAATTAAATTAGAAATATGGCTGGCTATAGTTGGATTGCTGTTGGAGTTTATATTGGCATCAGGTTTGCCAAACCAAATTAAACTTCCGATGATCACGACCGTCCCGATAAAAACCCCTAAAATTGTTTTGTCCATGGGTTAAAAATTAATAACAAAAAATCCCTTCTCCAGGGTTTAACGACGCCAAAAACCGAAACGTCCGACAGAACGTTCTCGTTTTAGCGTCTTCCTATGAAAGCGGGGCTATTTTCGTGCAAGGCCAGCCAATGGGTGGTCCGTTTGGCCGCCGAAGAAACAAAAGAAGATGAAAAATAATTTTCGGCTACTAAAAAACGCGGCTGTAAAACCAGAAACTCTTTCCTAAAAACAGCAAACAGCCCCAAGGCCAACAGCGAAAGCGCGGCCAAAGAAATACTATTGAAGAGGGTGGCGGAAAATAAACGAGAAAAAAGATTGAGATGCAGGATGATAAAATCAAAAACGTTCTTAGCCAAACCGCAACTGGCCACTCCCATGACCTCAAAAGGACATTGGCTGTGGCCCTGCCCATCCATATGGTTCATGGCCGCCAAGCCAAGCGTAACAGAGAATAAAAGACTAATAGTCATTAGGGGAACAAGAAATCGTTTCATTGGATTTAGTATACCACTTCAGAGTATTTATTGCCAATAATGCCAGATAAAAAAACCCAGAATAGCCATCCCTCCCAAACATACCATCACCAACAGTATGCACAAACTGCGGCGGACTTTGGTTGGTGTCGGCATTCCTCCCAGTAGGTAAGTCAGAATAAAGACAGTCAGATACACCGCCAAAACACCAAAACTTTTGGTAACCCAATGATGGCCGGAAAT
>Ga0209542_10002401_pt1 | contig 41994 bp, 58 predicted proteins | sample RifCSPhighO2_01_FD_184028 | JGI IMG/M metagenome (GOLD analysis project Ga0209542, IMG submission 184028) | Soil microbial communities from Rifle, Colorado - Rifle CSP2_plank highO2_0.1 (SPAdes) (version 2) | ecosystem: Environmental > Terrestrial > Deep subsurface > Rock core/Sediment ... | reverse complement strand
CTTTAGCTGTTCCGCATGATAAAGCGATGAAAATAAAAGAAGAAGTTGGCTTTTTCCAAGCGATAAAATCTGCTATCACCAAAACAACAGAAACAAAGAGAGAATTGCAGGATAAATTTGATTCAGCAATTAAGCAGATTTTGTCAAAAGCAGTAATCTCTGATAGAATTATCGATATTTTTGAGGCGGCAGGAATACAAAAGCCAGAACTCTCCATTTTATCCGAGGGTTTCTTAGCAGAAGTCAAGGAAATGCCCCAAAAAAATCTTGCGTTTGAGGCGTTGAAAAAATTGCTTAATGATGAAATAAGAATTATATCAAAGAAAAATATGGTTCAAGCCAAGTCATTCATGGATTTGCTCGATAAAACCATCAAGAAATATACGAATAGGAGTATAGAGGCTGCCCAAGTTATAGAGGAATTGATTGAGTTGGCAAGAAAAGTCAGAGATGAGAAAGGCAGAGGCAAAGAGCTTAATATGAATGATGATGAGGTCGCATTTTATGATGCTCTAAGTGTTAATGACAGTGCGGTAAAAATATTGGGCGATGACACACTGCGAAAGATTACATTTGAATTAGCTGAAATAATGAGAAAAAATGACGCTGTTGACTGGACACAAAGAGAAAGCGTACAAGCAGAATTGCGTTTAAAAGTCAAGAAAATTCTGAGAAAATATGATTATCCTCCAGATAAGGAAAAGAACGCAATAGAAACAGTTTTGAAGCAAGCAGAATTAATTGCCAAAGGTTGGGTTGGTAAATAATAATCATCAAGATTTTACATTTATTGAAAAATTTAAGTATTCGTTATAAGCTTCTTTTGATATGTTCTTAAAACTTACAACAACCTGTTTAAAAAATGAGGAATCTTCAGAGTCGCCAATAAAGAGTATTTTGTCATTCGCCCACGAACCAAGATGCAAAGCAGTTTTCTCTTTATTTTTGGCTTGTAAAAGTGACATTAAACCATAAATAATTGGATCCTTGCTAATTTCTAATAATTTTGCACCACGCTTTAGATCATGCGGATGAATATACTCTCTTTTTCTTAGGTTTACTATAATAAAATACTGCCCCATCCAATAAAATCTATGTTTTAAGTTTAATATGTGTTTCCTAGAAAAAACCGAAAAGTTTTCGAATTTTTTGTAATATTATTCAAAAATTTCAGTAAAAACCCGCTTATCACACGCATTCGACTTGAGAATCATCACCCGTTATTGCGACAGAGAGGAAAAAGCGAACCTTTAAAAATTAAAGGAGGGTAAAGGGAGGAATGAAGAAAGTTTTGTTGTATGAGGATTTCAGGAGAGAGTTTTATAGGCTGTTGCATCTTGACGCGAGGGAGCTTCCCCCAAATTCAGATAGGAAATATAGGGGATTGGTGAATCAGGTTATTGATGGATTTGAAGAAACCTATAGCAAAAGGAGAAAAATTCCTGCTGAGGAGCCTGTTCCAAGAGAGCTCGCTATGAGGTATGATGAGTTGCTCGCGTATTATGATGAGTTTAGGCGGGGGAAGGATCGTGAAAAGAGAGAAGCTGTGGTATCGTCTAAAAATGAAGCGAAGAATGGGGCGAGATTAAAGTTAAGTCAAATTCTCGAGAGCGAGATGAAGAGTAGGTTTAAATAGTTCTTTTTGTGATGTCTTTCTTTAATGGAAAAAAGAGGGTTTTGGAACGCGGTGTTTACGCTCGTTGGCGTGACTGTCGGCGCTGGAATTTTTGCTCTTCCCTTTGTTGTCGCGAAGGCTGGTTTTTTGACAGGTGTCTTGGTGTTGCTTGTTGTTGGCCTGTTGATGTTGTTGGTTTCGTTGTATCTTGGTGAGGTGATTTTGAGGACAAAGGGGAAGCATCAGCTTTCTGGTCTCGCTGAAGTGTATTTTGGAAAGTGGGGGAAGCGTGTGATGTTGTTTATTTTGATTTTTAGTGTGTATGGCGCGTTGTTTGGGTATACTCTTGGTGGCGGTGAGTTGCTTGGTGCGCTGTTTGGGTTCAAGCCTGAGCTTGGAAGCTGGATTTTTTTTATTGTCTTAGCCTTGGTGCTGCTCTTTGATTTAGCTGTTTTCGCGCGTTTTGAGGGTTTTTTTACGCCGTTGAAGATTCTTGGCGCGATAGTGTTGAGTGTTGCGTTACTGCCTTTCGCGCGTTTTGAGAATTTGGTTTTGTTCTCGTGGCGTTCGTTGCTTGTTCCTTATGGGGTTGTGTTGTTCTCCTATTTGGGGGTAAGCGTGCTTCCCGAGATGAGTTTTGAGCTTTCTGAGAGAGGAAAGTTAAAGAAAGCCATTATTTATGGCGTGCTTATTTCTGGTGGAGTGTACGTGTTGTACGTGGCTGCGATGGTTGGTGTTTTTGGTCTTGAGCAGGAAGAGGTGAGCGTATTGGCATTGGGAAGGGTGAGTCCTTTTTTCTTCATGCTTGGCGCGGTCTTCGGGTTGCTGGCGTTGAGCACTGCGTTTGTCGCGTTAGGTTTTGCGTTGAAGGAGAATTTTGCGCTTGATTTCAAGCGGAGTGAGGGTGTTTCATGGGTGTACGTTATGATTGTTCCTGCGTTTTTGTTAGCGATGCATGTGGGGGGTTTTGTGAAAGTGTTGAATGTGACAGGGGTGGTTGGTGGTGGCCTGCTCTTGGTGATGATCCTAATGATGCATGGCGTGGCGCAGAAAAGTGGGAAGCGTGTTCCGGAGTTTGTAATGAATAAGAATAAGTTGTTGAAGTTTGGGATAGGTGTATTGATTGTTCTTGGGATGGTGTACGAGCTCTTCTTGTGAGGGCTTATGAGAGGAGTTTTTTCAGGGCGGCGTGGATTGTTTGGGGGTTTGCTCTTCCTTTGGTGGCTTTCATGCATTCTCCCACTAAATAGCTGAAGGCTTTTTCTTCTCCTTGTCGGTAGTGTTGTGCTGCCTGTTTGTTTTCTTCAAGGATTTTTTTGCACGCGTCCTCGACTGCTCCTTCATCCTCGACAAGTTCTAGGTGATGTTCTTTGATGTAACTGCCGATGTCGATGTCGTGGTTTGAAAGTAATTCAATGATTTTTTGTCCTGTTCTTCTGGTGATTTTTTTGTTTTGAATGAGTGTTAAAAGTTTGAGCAGGTGTTTTTCGATGAAGGTTTCTTCAAGGGTTTTCTTGTTGTAGTTTAAGATTCTGGTGACTTCTCTTCTGATCCATTCTGCTGCGAACGAGGGATCAATAGTATTCACCGCTTTTTCAAAAAGTGTTGCGAGCGCGTAGTCGTTTGCGATGACTTCTGCGTCATCCTGTTTTAGGTGCAAGGTCGCGTGGTAGCGTTGGGATTTTTCTTGGGGAAGTTCTGGGAGTGCCGCTTTTGTTTGCCTGATTGTTTTTTCAGAAATGTCAATGGGCGCTAAGTCCGTGTCAAGGATGTATCCATAATCTTGTTCTTCTTCTTTTTTTCTTTGGAAGAGTGTTACGCCTTTTTCTTTATCCCAGCCCCTGGTTTCTCTGTGCTGCAATCCTTGGTGTTCTCTGATTAAGACGCGTTGTCGCTCTATTTCGTAGTTGATGGCGCGTTCTATTTCTTTGAAGCCTGTGATGTTTTTGATTTCCGCGCGTTCGTAGCCTTTGATGCTGACGTTTGCGTCTGCTTTGATGACGCCTTCTTTCTGGTCAAAGATGTCTAAGTAAATCAGGATGGTGATGAGTCTTTTCAAGAATTCCCGCGCTTCGTCCGCGCTTTCGAAGTCTGGCGCTGTGACGATTTCGCAGAGAGGCTTTCCTGACCTGTTGTAGTCCACGAGGACTGTTGATCCTTGGTGGAGCAAGGCTGCTGGGTCTTCTTCAATGTGGATTCTTGTGAGGGTTATTTCTTTGTCTCCAATGTTGAGCTTTCCATTGCTTCCGAGAGGTTGTTCGTATTGAGTTATTTGGTAATTCTTTCCCATATCTGGATAAAAGTAAACCTTTCTTGAGAAGACGACTTCTGGGCTGATGGCGCAGTGTAAGGCAAGGCAAAGTTTGAGTGCGTATGCTATCGCCTTTTTGTTCACGACAGGTTTTGATCCTGGAAATCCGACGCAGGTATCGCAGGTTTTTGTGTTGGGCTCGTCTCCTTCTTTTGGCAAGGGACAGGAGCAGAAGAGTTTTGTGTGGGTGTTCAAAGAAATATGTACTTCTAATCCGATCATTGGGTGCATGGGTTGTGGTGCTCTTGAGGAACTTTTAAGTGTTTCCATAACTCTTAAATAGGGTGAGCGGTTTTCGAAACTTGTGGCGAAGAAGGTATTTAAGAAAGTAAGAAGGTATCGTCCTGTGCGGAAAGGGCGTCATCGGAAGCCTCGTCCGAAGTCGTTTAAGTCTGAGGATGCTGTGAGGCGTTGGGCTGAGGCGCGCGGCATGAAGAAGTATACGTTGAAAAATTTGAAGAATCCTGAGGCGAAGCAGAAGAAGCTGGTAATTGTGCGAGAGTGAGTCTTTCAAAACCTTTTTTAAGTGTTTCTTTGTTCTTCTCTTATTGGGCCTGTGGTCTAGCGGTTATGACACCACCTTCACACGGTGGAGGTCGCAGGTTCGAATCCTGCCGGGCCCATGAGGATTATGAATGCAACTATCTCGGGGGAAAAGTGAGTGTCGTGCTTCTTAGGGGTTTTGAGACGATGTATTGGGCGTTGGTTTCTTCAGCTCAGGATCCTGTTGTTGTCCCGAACAAAGGGTATGATCCAGAGCAGGATTGGTTCTTGGGATTTGATGCTTCTGATGTCTTTTTTTATACAGAAGATGATGGTGAGAGAATAATAAGGCGGCGTATCAAGGATGCTGACGCGGACATGCGACGAGCGTATGCTCGGCATAAAGAGATGAATGGGTTGTTTGAGCGGGCGAGAAGGAAAATGGAGGAGGGAGAGACAGGTGTCGCTCAGAGTATTGTCTCTCTATGTGACTTGGTGGTTGGTTATGGAGAGTTTGTTTCAGAGCACAGGAAGAGGCTTGGAAGGGCTGCGTTTTTTAAGTATCCTTATTATATGGGGCACGGGTTTTTTTACGCTGCGAAAAAGACTCAGCGTTTGAGTGTTCGTTACAGAACTGAAAACGTGATTCACGTGGATGTGCAGGAGAAGGTTTTGGAATCTTCAGTTTATGAGCTAGCGCAGTTGAATGTAAAAAAAACAAAGAGGGGGTTGGAGGAGGAAATGAGGGCTTTAAAAAGGTTTGCCGGTTATGGAAGTGATTGGAATGGCAATTATGGGAGGATTAGTTTTGGGGGGAGTACTGGAATGTACCAGGAGGCGTTGGATTCGACAAAGATGTTGTTAAGGGAGCATTTTGATTTTGATGTTGAGCAAGGGTAAAAGTTTTTAGCTTTTCCTTTATATTGGTTGAATTAGGCTCAGTAGAACGTAGGTCTTCTTCCTCTTTTGAGTTCAACCCGGTGTTTTGTTAAAAACCATAGTTCTGCTCTGAAAAACTCTCTGAAGGCTTTTTTCCAATAAAATCAATCCCTTTAAAATAATTGAACTTTCTACTGAGCCATAATTTTCAAAAGCTTTTTATACGATTCTTCTGTCAGTTCTTTTGTTGGGCTCATCGTCTAGTGGCTATGACATCACCCTTACAGGATCAGTCAAAGAAAGGTGAAGGTCGCAGGTTCGAGTCCTGCTGGGCCCATTGATTATTATTTATAATCTGAAATTTTTCTAGAAGAGACAAGTTTTTTAGCATAAGGAAGATTTTGTATAGTGGAAGGGAAAATGAGAGCAAGGATGCCTCATGATCTTCTCATTTCTCTTAAATAATAGTCCCTTTTGTGAAGGAGTCGTGCTTTTTTGTGTTGGATCTTGTGGAGGTTTTGGAGGGTCTTGTTGACTTTTTCCGGGGCAGTTTTAAGGAAGGAGCTGAGTGCTTGTTCTTTGTGGCGGAGTCTTCCGAGCCTGTAGTTGAGCAGTTTGAATTGGAGGTTTTTTGAGAGAGAGAAAGTGATTGCTGTGGTGAGCGTTGTAAGAAAGAGGATGAGCCATAAGTAGTTGCTGTTTTTTTCTGCTGGTGGTTCTGCTGGTGGTTCTTCTTGTTCTTTTGTTTGCGGTGCTAAGAGTTCAAAGGTGAAGGTTTTTGTTTCTGTGATGGGCTTGACTGTGAAGCCGGTGAGTTCTGGTTGCTGGGAGACAAGGGTTCCTGTGACTTTGACGGTGACAGTGAATTCTTCGTCTTCTGGAAGGGGAATGCTGTCATCAATGGTAATGATGTAGGTCTTTTCATCAGTGTAGTAGAGGTAGCGGGTGGAGGTTTGGGGCGGGGTTTCTTCTTCTGCGGTAAGACGGTATTCTGCTTGTTGGCTTTTTTCTCTGGTGAGGGTGACGCTGTTCCCCGTTGAGATGGCGAGTGCTCGTTCTGTTGGATCGTCTCGTACGGTAAGGAGTTCTTTGTTTGGTCCGAAGGTTTCGACTGTGAGGCCTTGAAGAACAGTGTGTTTGTACTGGTTCTTGATGGTGAGGGGAATGGTGTTGGTTGTTCCTCTGCTGAGGGCGAGTGGTCTGACAGTGTAGCTGAGTTCTCCTTGGAGGGCTGCGGGAGAGGATGGCTGTGTCTGCGCTCGTGGGCCTGCTGAACCTGCTCCGCCATCGCCTGAGCTGCCTCCGCCGCCTAGGCTTGGTGGTGGACTTGAAGGTGAGGTGATGGTAAAGGTTCTGTTTGTGGTGGTATTAAGGTTGTTTCTTGTGTCGTTCGCGGTGAGGAAGTAAGTGTAAGTGCCTTCAGTGGTGGTTGTAAAGGAAGCGGTGTAGAGGTTGTTGTCTTGGGTAAGGATGAGTTCTTGCCTTGAAAGGTCTGGAGTAAAGAGGGTTGCGACGACTGTTGCGACTTCACCGTTGTCTGTGACGTTAGCGAGGATTCCAACAGCTTGTCCGGGGCTGTAGTCCGCATTAATTGTTGGAGTAAGGACAATGAGAGAAGGCGCTTCTGTGTCTTGAATGATGAAGGTTCTTTCAGTGGTATTAAGAGTATTTCTTGTGTCGTTCGCGGTGATTGTTAAAAGATAAATTCCTCCTTGGGATGCGAGGTAAGAAGTGCTGTATATATTTCCATTTTTGTTAAAAGTAAGAGAGAGTGTATTGGCGTTGGGAAGGGTGAGGGTGAGAGAGGCTGCGCTGACATTGATATTGTCTGTGATTGTTGCGTTGAGGGTGATGTTTGTGTTTTGGTTGAACGTTTGGTTGTTTGCGAAGGTGAAGGTGATGCCTGGTCCTGGGTCAAAGCGGTGCCATGCGTAGGTTGCTGGTTGTTGCGCGGCGCTCGGTGTTGGGCTTTCTGTTTCATGGGTTTGTGCTTGGGAGAAGCTGGTGCCGTCCCATCGCAAGGTGTGAAGGTCGTTGTCTCTGTCTAAGGCGAGGATCATGATCTCGTTAGTGGTGGGGTGCTGGCTGAAGCTGAGTGCTGCGATGCTGTCTGTGGCGAATGATGCGGTAGATGCGGTTGTCTCAAGGTTTGAGGTGCTCCAGCGTTCAGATTTGGTGAAGGTGAAGTAGTCGAGGCCGCGTTGGTCGCTGTCAATAAAGGAGAAGAGGGCTGTGGTTCCGTCTTGGTGCCAGGAGCACGCGATGTTAAGGGTATTGCTGCCGTGGGGTTCTGTGGTTCCATCTTGGCTTGGCTCTTGTGAAAGGAATGTTGTTCCGTTCCACATCTTGACGTTGATGTCGTTGCCGCCGTCTTGGAGGATCACGCCGATATAGTTGCTTGTGGGGTCTGGACAGAGCGTGGCTGTTTCCAAAGTGTTTCCGAGGCTGAAGGATTGCGCGGTGCTCCATGTTCCATTGTAGCTTCTTGCGAGGAGGTTGTTTTGCTCTCCATAAACAAGAAGTCCCTCGTTGTTTTGGGTTTCCCATGCGAAGGAGTAGTGTTGGTTGGTTGATGTTCCGGTGTTGGCGCTGAGGAGAGTTTGGGTTTCTTGGGTGAAACGAGTGCCGTTCCAGAGGATTGCGTACAGCTCTTTTTGTGATCCTCCTGCGTGGTTTTGAATAAGAAGCATGATGTTGTTTGTTTGTGGTTGGGGGATGAGGCTGATCCAACGCGCTTCTCTTGCGGTGAGGGTTGTGGTAAGGTAGGATTCTTGGCTGTAGCTTGTGCCGTTCCAGAGGATGTAGGGTAAGAGGTTGTCATTAGTGTTATTTTTTTCATAAACAAGAAGTGCTCTTCCTGTTTGCTCTTCATAAGCGAGGTCGAAGCTACGGTAGCTTGAGTCTGGGAGTGTTAGCGTTGGTTGAGTGTAAAATCCTTGGGTGTTGTTGTTGAGAAAAACCTGCAAGGTTAGGTCTTCGTTTCTGTCTGCGGTCGCGATGATAAGCTCATCCCTCTTGTGGTTCGCTCGTAAGATGGTCCAGACTTGTTCTTCGTTCCCTGAGAATGTGGTTGTTTGTTCTGTGCTAAAACTTGTGTTCCAAGTTTTGTATCGTATGTTGTTGAGGTTATTTTCTCCGTAAGCGAGAAGCCCGTCTGCTGAGCTTGGGGTGATGATGCTTGCTGTGGCGGTGCTTGTGAGGAGAAGGATTGCTAGGAGAATGAAATGCTCTTTTTTCACCATCGGTTGCGACATCAGGTGTTTCCTCTTGCCTTGTTTTTATATAGTTTTTGGAAATGCTGTTGCTTCTTTGAAAGAGAAATCTTTATATAATTGCATGATTCTATATTCATATGATTTGTAACACATATATTCAGTTTTTGAGGACGCTTGCCGATCCTTCGAAATTTTCTATAGTGATGCAGCTGCGTTCTAGTCCGAAATCTGTTTCAGAGCTTGCTCAGGGGTTGAGGTTTGAGCAGAGCCGTGTCAGTCATAATCTACAGAGGTTAAAGGAGTTGAACTTCGTCGAGATAAAAAAGAGGGGGAAGCTCAGGATTTATTATCTGCACAGAAGGACGATCGCGCCTTTGCTGGATATTATCGATGAGCATATTGGGGTGTATTGCAGGAAGTATTGTCATTGCAAGGGTGAGATGAAGAAAAAAAGGTGGAAGGGAAGGATATGAAAACGCAAATAACGCTTATTGGAATAATGTTGTTATTATTTTCAATTCTTGTAGGCGCGCAGCATACTGAGAACGATTCTGCTGATGCGCGGCAGTTGATAGAGCAGAAAGTGCCTTGCAGTCAGCTCTCTGAAGAGCAGCTTGAGCATATCGGTGATTATATAATGGAGCAGATGCATCCTGGTGAGGCTCATAAGGTAATGGATCAGATGATGGGTGGTGAAGGTTCTGAAAGTTTGCGGGCCGCTCACATAAATATGGCGAGGCATTTTTATTGTCGTAAAGGTGTCGTGACAGACATGGGAATGATGAACACTGGAGGAATGATGAATATGGGAATGATGAACACAGGAATGATGGGTGGTGCTGGATGGGGCTGGATGAGTTTGATCTGGCTCGTCTACGTTGCAGTGGCGGCATTCATCTTTGGAGTGATATTTTGGTGGACATATAAATTAATAGTTAAAAAAATAAAAAGGAGGTGAGTATAGTGGGAGACAAACTAAATCCATTGGCGTTAGGTTACGCGGGAGCTCTGCTTTCAGCGGCGGGAATGTTGTTGCTTGGGATTCTGGGCAACATTGGTGTATACACCAGCGCTGTTGAGGTAATGCAGCAATTGCACCTGTTCTTCTCTCTGAGCGTTGGAGGGATTGTCGCAGGAATGATTGAGGCTGCTGTGTGGAGCTTTGTGACAGCCTACGCGTTTGGATGGATCTATAACAAATGGGCGTAACGCCCATTTTATTTTTTTGAAGGAACAGTGGCGGCGGAAAAGAAGGAAAAAATAGTAATTCCCATTGTGGGAATGCATTGCGCTTCGTGCGAGGGGACGATTGAGAAGGCTATTAAAAAGTTGAACGGGGTGAAGAGTGTTTCTGTGAGTTTTGCTGGTGAGAGAGCTGAGGTTGCTCTTGATCCTGAGCATGCCTCGAGGATGGATGTGGAAAACGCTATTGAGGGTGTTGGCTACAAAGTTCCAAAAGAAGTCGCTTCTGGAAAAGTGGAGCGGTTGGAGTTGCGCGTGATTGGCATGGACAATCCTCATTGTTTAGGATCTGTTGATGCCGCCTTGAATCAAGATCATGGAGTTTTAAAGAAGGAGTTGACTGTAAATGAGCGTGCTGTTGTGTGGTTTGATCCTCAAATGACAAGTGCTGAAAAGATTAAGCTGTTGATAAAAGAGGTTGGTTACACTCCTGTTGATGCTGGTGCTGTGGATACCGAGAAGGCTGCTCGTGAGCGGGAAATTCTTGTGTTGAAGCGTCGTTTGATTCTTTCAATAGTGTTGGCCATTCCATTAGCGTATAGTTCTATGGCTCCTCTTGTTGGCTTGCCACTTCCGTTAGGGAGTACATTGCTTCTTCAAGCTGTGCTTGCTACTGGTATTTTGCTTGTTGCTCGGAGTATTTTTAGGAGTGGCGTGCTTGCCGTGGTGAAGGCGCGTACCGCGAACATGGATACGTTGATCGCGTTAGGGACTAGCGCTGCGTATTTCTACAGCCTCGTGAATACTGTTTTGTTGTTGAGTGGGAGTGTTGAGGGTGAGGTGTATTTTGAGATCGCTGGCTTGTTGATAGTTTTTATCTTGTTGGGTAGGTTTTTGGAGGCGCGCGCGAAAGGGAAAACGTCTGAGGCCTTGAAGAAGTTGTTGGGATTGCAGGCGAAGACAGCCCTTGTTGTGCGTCAGGGGCGCGAGAGAGAAGTGCCTATTGCTGAGGTCTTGGTTGGCGATGTTGTTCTTGTGAGGCCTGGTCAGAAGGTCCCTGTTGATGGTGTTGTTCTTGAGGGTCATTCTTCTGTTGATGAGAGCATGGTTTCCGGCGAGAGTATTCCTGTGGAAAAGGTGAAGGGTGATCCTGTCATCGGCGCGACGATAAATAAGACAGGTGCGTTTAGGATGAGGGCGACGAAAGTGGGGAGTGATACGTTTTTGGCGCAGGTGGTGAGGTTTGTGGAGGAGGCGCAGGCGAGTAAGGCCCCGATGCAGGCGTTGGCTGATCAGGTGTCTGCTTATTTTGTCCCTGTGGTGTTTGGCATTGCGGTGCTTGCAGCAGCGGTTTGGTTGTTGCTTGGGTTTGATCTTGGCTTCGCGTTGCAGATTTTTGTTGCTGTGCTTATTATTGCGTGTCCGTGTGCGTTGGGCTTGGCGACGCCTACCGCGGTGATGGTTGCGACCGGTCTTGGCGCTGAGCGTGGGATTTTAATTAAGAATGCGAGTGCGCTTCAGGCTGCTCGTGATGTTGATAGTGTTGTGTTTGATAAGACTGGAACGTTGACTGTGGGAAGGCCTGTGGTGACTGATGTCGTTGCTCTTGGAAGTGTTAAGGAGAAGGAGGTGTTGAAGCTTGCCGCGATTGCCGAGAAGCGTTCTGAGCACCCGCTTGCTGAGGCTGTGCTGAAGGCCGCGAAAGCGAGGAGGATTGCTGTTCCTGATGCTTCCTCGTTTGTTTCTATTACTGGTCGTGGTGTTGAGGCGCGTTATCAGAGAAAGCGGATGTTATTGGGAAATCTTGCCTTGATGAAAGAAAAGAGGGTAAACGTTGATAAGAAGAAAGTTGAGGCTTTTGAGAGCGCTGGGAAGACAGTGATGGTGCTTGCTGTCGATAAGAAGGCTGTTGGTCTTGTCGCTGTTGCTGATGTGGTGAAGGAGCATGCTGCTGCGGCTGTTCGCTCGTTGAAAGCGCTTGGAAAGGAGGTTGTGCTGATTACTGGTGATAATAAGAGGACCGCCCTTGCTGTCGGGAGGCAGCTTGGGATTGAGAGGGTGATCGCTGAGGTGTTGCCGCAGGAAAAGGCGAGTGAGATAAAGAAGTTGCAGAGGAAAGGAAGAAAAGTTGCGATGGTTGGTGATGGGATTAATGACGCTCCTGCCTTGACGCAGGCTGATGTTGGTATCGCAATTGGTTCTGGGACTGATATTGCGATTGAGGCTGGCGATATCGTCTTGGTGAAGAACGATGTCAGAGATGTTGTTGTCGCGATGGAGCTGAGCAGGTACGCGGTAAAGAAGATGAAGCAGGGCTTGTTCTGGGCATTTTTTTATAACGTTGTTGGCATTCCTGTTGCTGCTGGCGCGTTGTATCCTCTTACTGGATGGTTGTTGTCTCCGGTGATTGCTGGTGCCGCGATGGCGTTTAGTTCTGTTTCTGTTGTTTCGAATGCGTTGCTGATGAAAGGGTGGAACCCTCGAAGATAGTATTACAAGATTTTTCTTGTTTTTTTTGGATGAAAAATTATGTTGCTACCCTGGGATTTAATTTATTCTACAAGTTTATATCTGTTGAGTGCGTCGAGGATTTCTTCTTGGGCGTTCTCAATGGTTGCTGCAGGTGTTCCTGTAATATGTTCTGCGAGTGTTTTGTAAGTTGCTGATACGCTGTAGAATTCGTCTACAGGGACAAGGTAGGTTGCTGCTAAGTGTTTGCGTTCTGGCATTCTTGTTTTGTCAAGGAGGATTTTTTCATCGGTTTTTTTTAAGAGGAATTTTCTAAATCCTTCTTTCGAGTGTTCAACTACTGTTCCTTGTGCGTATGCTGTTGCGTCCCAGAATCGTGAGGAGTCAGGAGTTCCGATTTCGTCAATAGAGATGAGTCTTGGTTGTCCTTGTTCATCAGGCGCGTAGCCGAATTCGAATTTCGTGTCAACGAAAATGTGGCCGAGTTTTTCAAGTTCTCTGCTGATGAGGTGAAAGCCTTGGCTGAGTAATGCTTCGTAGCGCGCGATGTCTTCTGGAGTTTTAAATCCGAATGCTGCGTAGTGGTGTTCGAGTTGTCGTCGCGTGATATTGGTGTCATCTTCTTCTGGGATGCCTGGGATTCCTTTCAAAACGCCTTTGGTTGTTGAGGTGATAAGGAGATGATCTAATTTTTGGTGTTCTCTAAGGCCTTCCAGAAGGCTGATGCCGCAGAAGGTTCTTTCTCCTTTGGCATAGTCGCGCCACATGCTCCCCGTGATGTAAGCGCGTGCGATTGCTTCGATGAGGACTGGCTGTGTTCGTCGGACGATCCATACAAGAGGGTGTGGTGCGTCAAGGATATGATGGTCTGTAATTTTTTCTTGTTCAAATCTTTTGAACCAGTGGTGCGAGATTGCATTGAGTGCTGCTCCTTTTCCTGGGACACCTCGAAGACCATCTTGTGCTTACCAGCCGCAGTCGAATGCGGAAATTCTGTCGCTGATGATCATGACTCCTAATTGGGTAGTGGCGCCAGTGGGGTAAGATCGTTCTTGCGTAAGTCTCGTGCTGTCTTCTTCAGTAAGCCAGTAGACTGATCTGACTTTTCCTTGATGGACGTTTCCTGCGTGTCTTATAGGCAAGTTGTGCGTGTCTGTGAGGGCGAGGTGTTCAAGGTTCATTTGTATTTTGATCTCATTGTTTCGTCTCCTACTTCGAGATCTTTAACTTTTTGGTCAACAGTTTCTAGAATTTTTTCTCGATATTTGGGATTGAAATGGGAGAACATTTGTGCGACGAAGCGTGCGGCGTTTTCGGGTCTTCCAATGTATGCGTTTGAGCTTCCTGAAGGGTTGCTTGTTCCGCTGGGATTGTAATGGTCTGGCGGACAGGTAATTGTTGGTCTGTGAGAATGAAAAGAAATTGTTCCGGAGAGCGCGTCTGTTCCCCCAGCGACAGCGATGTAAGCGAGTGGTCCTTTGAGGCTATCATAAAATTCTAAAATGAGTTGGAGATCTGCTGGTTGTTTATGTGCTGAGGCGATGCGTACTTCGAAGGGAATTTTATAGATGCCGAGCGCTTTAGCGATTTTATCAATGTGGGGTTGGTCGCTTTCAGAGCCTGCGAGGATGACAGCGCATCCAACTCCCTCTTCGACGAGTTCTTCGAAAGTTTTCATTTGAGAGATTGTTTTTGAATAATGCCCTTTTATTAAGATTTGTGTGATGAAATATGAGTGTAAAATGTATGCGTTCATAGCTTTAAGTGCAATTGCATTTTGGTGTATCCTTGTAAGTAAACTATGGCGGAGAAAAGCGGTGATTCCTATCTTACCTCAAACATTTTTTCATATAGCTAGGGGTTTTTTTAAGACACGGGGTGAGATCAAAAAATATTCAGAACAAGAAAGCATGGGAGATCATATTGCAGTTGTCCTTGCAAACAATTATTGGTGGGGGAAGAAACATTTCCTATGGGGGGAGGGTATAGATTTATTGATAGATCATTTCAGGGCGGTACGAATTTCGTATAAGGTGTATACTCCTTTAAATAAGGATGATTTTTTTAAGATAGTAATGGCTAGTAATACGAAAGAGCTCTTGATTTTTGGACATGGGGGTAGACACGGTTTACAACTTAATAAATTAGAGAGAGTACGTTATTGCGAGTTAAGTAATGCTCCAAAGAAGCGTTTTATAGCTCAATTTCATTGTAATGATGGGGGTGGGAATTCGCTAAAAGATTATATTGGAGAAGATGGCTTTGTTGATAACGATATAAGACATATTATGCAAAATCGCCGAGACATTAAGCGAATTATTAAGCAGAGGTATGATCTAAAGAAGGAACAGAAAAGAGGGGATTGTTATGGATCAAGATGAAGAAATAGATTGGTTGAGCAGCAGCAGGAAATATTATCAGGCATTTAGGATCCTGCTATTTTTAGGTTATACAAAACAAGCTGAGAATTTGTTATTAATCAGCATTGAGAAGTTTTTGAAGACGTATCTTAGTATAAGAAATAATAAAAGCGAAGAAGAATTAAAAAAGGAGTATCGCCATAATCTAAAAACGTTATTTTTTGCAGCAAAACTTAATCTTCAGAAGTATACTCTCATCCAAAAGATATGCGAAAAGGCAGATTATAACCGGATTCGTTATAAGAATGTTGCTGTGGTAAACGAGTTAAACCTGCTCACTGATCAGATTGAAAATGAGATCAAATATCTTAATGAGGATGTTATTCTTATGCTCAATCAGAAGTACAAAACGAATCTTGTAAAAGAGAATTGGCCAAATCCAAAACAAGACAGAAAATATAAGGCTTATTTTCTAAAAATGGCACTAAAAGGAAGAGATAAGATCTATAGAATAGACTTCACCTAGGGTCTTTGATTCCAGACAGGTGGTTGATGTTTTCTGGTCGGAGTTGTTTGAATTTCTTTTTTCTGCCATGGTTTGGTTGCTCCTTGTTAAGAGACGTTTTTCTTCTTAAACTTGTGCCAGACAGCGTCCGACAAGAAGGCGCATAGAAATATAATAAGAGTGCGCCAGCCGGGAATTGAACCCGGGTTTTAACGTTGGCAACGTCATGTATTGGTCGCGTGATGCTCTAACCACTATACTACTGGCGCTTCAGGCTGTTTGCTAAGGTGTAGGTTTAAATGCTTTTCGAGAAGCTATTCTTTGCAAAGTAGTCATGTGTTATTGCTAAAATTTCTAAAGCGGGGGTCATTCTTGTGTTGGTTTTGTCTCAATCCATGTTTTGATTTTTCCGCAGCGTTGGCAATGAGCGCTGTATTCGATCACATGGGAGCTCCAGTTGTTGTAGCCTTTTTTCTTGTTCCATGCGTGAAAGCCGAATGTGCAGAGGATGCGCATAAGATTTTGTTTTTTTGAAATTCTTAAGGATTGTGTTCTAGGATTTTTTTTCAAGGGTGGAGAAAAATAAAAAAGAGAAGGGTTAAATACTTCTTTTGTCTTGGAAGATTTTGAGAAAAAAGATGGTGAAACAGTATCAGAATTATGTGAAAGGCTGGATAAAGCCACATCATGGTTCTTATGGTGAGGTAAGAAACCCTTTTAATCAAGAGTTATTGGCGAAAGTTCCGAGTTCTGATCTTGAGGATGTGCGTCATGCTGTTGATATTGCGCGAGAGACGTTTGACAAAGGATTATGGTCTGGCTTGTTGCCGGGTGATCGCGCGAAGATAATATGGAGGCTCGCTGATCTTGTTGAATCTGATCTTAACGGCTTGGCCTTGTTGGAATCGAAGAATCAGGGAAAGACGATAAAGTATGCGCGTGATTCTGATCTGCCGTTTATTGTGGATAATTTGCGTTTTTTTGCTGGTGCTGCCAGGGTGTTGGAAGGAAAAGCTGCGAATGAGTATTCGGGGATGGGTACTTCTTTAATTAAGAGAGAGCCTGTTGGTGTTGTTGCTGGGATTGTTCCGTGGAATTATCCGTTGTATCTCGCTGTGTGGAAGCTTGCTCCTGCGTTGGCTGCTGGAAACACGGTTGTGATGAAACCTTCCTCATTAACGCCATTAACATTATTAGAGTTTTGTATGTTGGCTGAAAAGGCTGGTCTTCCGAAAGGAGTGTTGAATGTTGTTGTTGGTGATGGAAATATTCTTGGTCCTGAATTGGTGAGGAGCAGAAAGGTGGATATGGTTTCTTTTACTGGAGATACTGCGACTGGGAGGAGGGTTTTGGAGCAGGTGTCGAAGAATGTGAAGAAGGTTGCTCTTGAGTTGGGTGGAAAAGCTCCTCTTGTTGTTCTTGAGGATGCTGATCTTGAGATGGTTGCGAATGGTGCTGTTGTTGGTGGTTTTTGGAATGCGGGTCAGGATTGTACTGCTGTAACAAGAGTGTTAGTTCCAAAAAAATTGCATGATCCTTTGGTGAAAAGGATGGTTCATTTAACAAAACAATTTAAGTTGGGTGATCAGACGAAAGAAAGTACCGATATGGGCCCATTGGTTTCTGAGAAGCAGGTGCAAAAAGTAGAAAGTTATGTCGAGATTGCTCATGAGGAGGGTGCAAAAGTGATGGTTGGTGGTGCTCGTCCGAAGGGAAAAATATTTGAGAAAGGCTTCTTCTTTGAGCCTACGATTTTAACAAAAGTGAAACAACAAAGTAGAGTATGTCAAGAAGAGATTTTTGGTCCTGTGATCGCTGTCTTGCCTTATGATGACGTTGATGATGCTGTTCAAAAAGCGAATGATGTGGAGTATGGTCTTGCTGCCTCTGTGTATGGAAAAGATGCGAAAACGTTGTTGAATATCGCGAAAAAGTTAAACGTTGGTACAGTCTGGGTAAATGAGCACGGTGTTTTAACTTCAGAGACTCCACACGGCGGCTTTAAGCAGTCTGGGTTTGGGAAGGATTTGAGTATGTACAGCTTTGAGGAGTACACAAGGGTAAAACATGTGTATCTTGATCAGACTGGTCTTGCGAGAAGGCCATGGCATTATACGGTGTTTGGAAAGAAATAATTATTTGACAAATTCTACATTTTCAAAAGTTTCGAATTCTTTGTCTCCTGTGAGAAATTTTATTCACAGTTTTTTTCGCAAGAGTGTAACCAATACAGCCTGTCATTGACAGTCGTTTTTTAGCTATTTCAAATGTCTACTTAGCAGTAAGGACAAAGAGGAAGGTTTATAAAATTATTTCTTATGAGCTTTTTATGGAAACTCTTGAAGAAGCGATAAGAAATGATCCTCATATTGTGGAGATTGTTCCTGCTGAAGGGTGGGAGGTTCCTGATTTAAGGGAAGTAGATTTTGAAGCGGGCTTTGGTGAATTTGCTACTGTGGTGAGAGAGTTTATTCCACTTTTTGAGGAATACTTAAAGTTTGGATATTTCAAAGATGATTTCCCAGATCACGCTGAGAGAAGAAAATGGATAAATGAACTTGAAAGAAAGTACGGGCAAGCTGCGGTTGAATATTTGAGAAAAAATGCGTTGAGGTTTAATACTTTTAATTATATTGGGAATATGGTTTTTTTAATGGAAGAAAGAGCTGTGAAACCTTATCCTAGGTTGAGAGAAAATATTGAAGCGATGAGGAAGATGGGTTTTGAGAGTTGGAAAACTGATTTGTATGACGCTCTTTCTCCTGATAAAAAAATAGAACTTGTAAGAAAATATAAGAATTATGTTTTTGAAGTTCTTAGATCTTTAAAAGAAGAGTAATATTACTGGTTTTCTGTCAGCCCCTTGCGCTGTCTGATCAGTACGATGATTTTTGGTTGGAGTTCTGAGGGTATCTTTTCGTAAACTTGATCCAAAACAAAGAAGTTGCCGCGTCCTTCTGTTGCGCTTCGTAATTCAGAGCTTAAGCCGAAGGTTTCTGCTACTGGAATTTTCGCTTTGACTGTCATGTAGATGCTTCCTTCTTGGGTCATGTCGAGGAGTTGTCCTCGTTTGTTGCTGATGAGCTTTGAGATTGCTCCTAAATGGTCCACTAATGCCTCGATTTGTAAGATTTGTAAGGGCTCGTACATGACTGCGCCCCCATCGATCATCGCTTCTCGTAACGCTTCTCGAATTGCTGGGTAGACTTGCGCTGGGCCGCGATGGATAGAGTCTTCATGGAGTTTCATGTCAGTGACCTTGACGATAAGCTTCGTGCAGGGTTCTCGGCAGAGAGGTCCAGCGTCGATGACTTGGTCAAACCCGTCAAGAACGAGTTCTAAAACCTCGCCGACATGAACAATGCCCTTGGTGCCATCGATAAAGGCGTTTCCTTTGTAGAATGCCTTGAATTTGTTTGCCTCTTTGGTTTCGATGCCGATGCTGACGAGTTTTTGGATGATTTTGTCGTCGCGTTTTTTAAGTCTGCATTCTGGGATGTCTCTGTTTTTGAGCATTTTGTAGAGCGCGTCTGGCATAGGCTCTACAATAAAATAGAATTTGTTGTGTTTGTTTGGGCTTTTTCCTTCGACTTCTCTGCTTGGTTTTGTGACGGTTTCTCTGTAAATGACAAGGGGTTCGCTTGCTTTGATTTGGACGCCTTTTTCTGTGACGATTCTGTTTTCAACGATTTCCAAATGCAATTCTCCCATCCCGCTCATGAGGCATTCTCCTGTTTCTTCGTTGATTTTAATGATGATAGAAGGATCTTCTTTTGCTACGGTTTTGAGCACGTCTACGACTTTTGCCAAGTCTTGCGCCTTGACTGGTTCAACTGCTTTGGTGATGACTGGTTCGAAGATGTGTTTGAGCTCTTCAAAGGGCTGTTCTGGTTCGAGGGTTACTGTTTCTCCTGCTTGGCCGCTGATGCCTGCGACCGCGAGGACGTTTCCTGCGACAACGTTGTCCATCTGTTGAGTCTTGATGCCGTTGTACATGAACACTTGTTGGACTTTTTCTTGTTTTTTTGCCGCGTTGAGATACACTTGAGTGCCATTGCTCATTGTTCCTGAGAAAAGTCTTCCTGCTGAGATTTCCCTTCCTGATTTCTGGTCTACCATGACCCTGGTGATGACGAAGGCAAGTTTCCCATCTTTGTTTGTGCTAAGAAGATCTCTTCCTAATGCTGTTTCAAGGTCTCCACGCCAGATTTTTGGGATTCTGTATTTTTGAGCTTCGACAGGGTTCGGTAAGTGTTTGATGACAATGTCGAGGACGACTTCGCAGAGCGCTGCGTTTTTCCAGATCCAGTTTTGTCGTTCTTCTTCTGTCATGCTGCTGAGGTTGAAGATGTCTTTGAATTTGATGCCTTTTTTTTGCATGAAAGGGAAGGAGAGCGCCCAGTTTTCTCTCGCGCTGCCGAACGCGACGCTTCCGTCTTGGATATTGACTTTCCATATTTCTTTGAATTCTGGTTCTGCGATTTGGTCGATGAGGTTGTTGAACTCTGAAATTATTCCGAGAAAGCGTTGTTGCATTTGTTCCGGGGTGAAATGCATTTCGTCGATGAGCCTGTCTACTTTGTTGATGAAAAGAACAGGCTTGACTCTTTCTCTGAGCGCCTGTTTTAACACGGTCTCTGTCTGGGGCATGATGCCTTCTGACGCGCAGACTAAGACGACTGTTCCGTCGATTGCTCTCATCGCTCTTGTGACATTGCCTCCGAAGTCGACGTGTCCGGGCGTGTCGATGAGATTGATTAAGTATTCCTGTCCTTGAAAGGTGTGGATCATGCTGACGTTTGCCGCGTCAACAGTCATGAGTCGTTCTTGCTCGTCCGCGTGCTGCCAGGTTGTCATGCCTTTTTCTAAATCTCCTGCTGACTTGGCGCTCATGTGTCCTGCTGCTGCTAAGAGGTTGTCTGTGAACGCCGTTTTTCCATGATGAATATGTGCTGAAGTGCAGATATTCCTGATGTTCTGCGGGTTTCTCATCGCTTTTTCGAAGCGTGTGACGATGTCTTCTGCCATGGCCGCTGTGAGGACGTTTCGTTTATAAAGGTTGCGAAACTTTCAGGGTTTTTGAGGAGAAAATTATTTATAGCTCTAAAGTGTGTGAGGAATGATGGAAAAAGAGTCTTTGCAAACTGTTCTTGAGGAGGTCGTGTTTATTTTGAATGAGTTGAGGAACGAAAAGTTAAAAGCATTAGAAAAAACGAAATTGTCTGATGGACAAGAAGAAATTCTTGAACGAATTGATCGTGATCTTAAGGCCTGCTTAACAAAATTAGGATTGGTGTTGCATCCCACTGAGCTCTAATTTTTAAGAGTTCTTTTTGTTCTGTTGGAATCCAGCCTTGCGGTTGGTGGACTGCTTCAAGAAGTGTTTCCAAGGGAATTCCTTGTTTAAGGAGAACGTGCCATGCTGCTTTGTGTGCATCGGTATGTTCATTTCTAAAACCGCTTGATTGGTAGAATCCCAATTCTTTTCCTCGTTCGATTGCTGTTGCTTGTCCTTCGAAAAGGTAATGGAAGTCTGCGCTAGAGTTTCCTGGGGAATATTGGATATAGATAATTTTTTTCTCAGAGCGATCAGAGGCGTTCATTTGTTTTTATCTAATAGTTTTTTTTCAAGTTCGCCTATTCTTTTTAGCACTTCTTCTTGGCCATATCCAATTGTGTGCATACCTAGTCCTAGAAGGATAAGAGCGGATCCGCCGACATAAGTGTGAATATATTCTTTTAATTCAGGTGCGAATATCAGTGTTGCAGCTCCTAAACCTTCCAAGATACTCCCGTAAAATTTAGCTTCGTTCATTTGTTTACCTGCTCGAGTCTGCTTGTCGTTCTACCTCTAGTTTTCTTGCGATGGCATGACTGCCGCTGTCAAGGGTGTAGGCTTTGATAATTTCGTCCGCAAGCGCTTGCTCGATTGTTGTTCTGCTGTTGAAGCTCTTTCCATAAGCGCCTTGGGTCATCTGGCGGAGTGCGAAGTCGATTCTTCGTTGGGGCGCGCAATCTACCGCTTGGGGGTAGCGTGCTCCTCCGTATTCGATGGTGGTGATTTCTTCTCGTGGCGCTGCGTTCTCGACAGCCTTGACGAAGACCTTAACTGGGTTTTCTTTGGTTTTTTGTTCGACGATTTTAAAGGCCTTGAGAACGATGCTGGTGGCGTGCGTTCCTTTTCCCGTCATGTGTCCTGAGGTGTATTTGTGTTTTTTCCCCTTATGCCCTGGGATTTGAAGTTTTCCTATGAGCCGCTCCACAAGATGGTACTTGTTCTTTCCGAACCTGAATTTTGCTTCTCGTCCGTGGCTTTTTGGGGTGAGAACTTGTTCGATGTTGATGCAACTCTTGAGTCCAGGGTCTTGTACGCTGATGTCTTTTGTGCTCCAGGTGTTGAAGAGAAGGAGTTCTGTCATTTAGCGTCTTCCTTTTTCGATGCGTCCTTTGAGGAGTGCGTCGAGGCTTTGGTCGTTGACTTTGATGACTTGCCATCTGATGCAGGGAATGTCGCCTTTTGCTCTGCCCATTTTCCCGCCGATGCATTCTACTAAGACTTCGTCGTGTTCGTTGATGAATTTTTGTGCGTTGTTTCCTGGTATGAAAACAGTGATGGGTTTGCCGTTTTTTACGAGCTGGATCTTGGCGCATTTGCGCATCGCTGAGTTAGGCTGTTTTGCCTCTATCTGCACCTTTTCAAGCACGATCCCTTTCGCTTGGCTGCCTCCCTCTAAAGGGTCTGCCTTGACTTTGAGTTTTAATGCCCGCTTGATGTACCACTTGTTGTGCCAGCGTGAGCTCTTTCTTCTTGTCTTGAGTTTCTTTCCTGCCATCAAGCCGTTTGCTTTGTTTCCCATTGCCTCGAGGATTCCAGCCTTCTTTTTAAACGTTACTATTGTTTGAAGAAACATGTTTGGATAAACAAGTTGAAGAGAGGAAATGTTTAAAAGAACATAAATTTGGAAAAAGGCCATGGTCAATGTGTATGCTGCGAGGGATTTGGCTGCGTATCAGTTGGCAGCGAAGGAAGAGGGTATTCCTTTGGAAGAAATGTTTATGAGAGAAATAGTCGAATGTTTTGGTAGTTTGGAACGTTCTAATTTATATAGTGGATTTTCTGTAAGTGTGCAGAGTAAGGTTCAGAGAGATTTGTGTTTAGAATGGAGATTTAATTGTGGTGTACGGAGAACAGAAATTGCTCAACCTTTATTAAACTGTTTGATGTACGAGCCCTTAGAGGGGATAGCGCGTGTTGCAGAGCTTGTTCCTCAGTATCATTTGCGTTTAAAAGAGTTTCATGATAATAAAAATGTGAAAGCTGTTTTACATTTTGATCCAATTAATGGAGAGGTTGAAATTTCTGATAATCGTATAAGAGGGGAAACGCAAAGGCTTTTTGCTGTCGATGCGTTTGGTGGAAAAGTTTCTTCTGAGCGCTTGATCAGAGAAATGGTGAAGATGTATGCAGAGTTAAGGAAATAATTTTAGTTCACTCTTACTTCTTCAATATCAAAGTATTTTTTTACAAGAGTGTTGATCCATTGGAGTCGTTCTCTGCTTCTGCCGAAGATTCTTCCTTTGGTTTTGGCGTCTTGAACGTGGATAAGAACGAGTTTTCCTTCCTGATTGATGCTGTCTGGCTTTTCTGGGTAAAGGAGATTAAGAAGGAATTTTTGGATGTCTTCAGAATAGCCGATGATGCTGACGTGTTTCTTGGTGAGTTGTTCTATTTTTCTTGAGCCGCGGAGCGCTTTCTGAACATTTCCTTCTTCTACGATGAAGATAAGGCTGTTTTCTTGAAGGAGGCAATCTTTGACGCTTGCTCCTGTGACGTTTTCGAAGAGGGTGATGTATTGGATGATGTCCTTGGTGAGTTTCATTGTGGGAAGCTGAGAATGCTTACGGGAAATGGTTTTTTGCAGAGAATTCCGAGTTTGACGTTGTCTTCTTCGAGGAGGATGACTTCTGTTCTTGCCTGGTTCGCGTGGCTTGTTACTGTTTGTTTGTCTGGGGAGTTCTTGGCGAGGTACACCTTTTTGAGTGTTCCTTGTTTGAGCATTTTGAGGGTGACTTCCCTGCCGTAGATGGGCTTTCCGGTCTTGAGGTCTTGTTTGAGTTGTTCTGTTGTGTTCATTTTTTCTTGACTTTGACGACAAGTCCGGGAAGTCCTGTTCCGAGTGGTACGGGTTGGTTAAGAATGACGTTTTCTACGACGCTGTTCAAATCATCTCTTTCTCCGATGAGGGTTGCGTTTATGATGTGTTTCATGGGCGTTTCGAAGCTTGCTCGTGCGAGGACTGATTCTTTTTCTCCGGTGATGCCTGTTCTGGTGACGCCTTTGATTATTCCTGTTCTGGTCATGACATCTGCGAGTAACATGATATGTCTGATATCAATGTCAAGGCCTTGGTCTTTGATAACTTTAAGCGATTCGTTGATGATGGTTTGGCGTGCTGCTTCGATGCCTAAGACTTCTGCTATTTCGAAGAGGTCATTGGTGATGATTTTTGTTTTGTCGATTTCTTCCATGGAGAGACTGTCTGCGAGGTTGGATCCTGCGGTGTGGATGGTGTAGTTGCCTTCATCGTCTTTGATGGGAAGGACTTGGGTTACCCCTTTGAGTCCTGCGAGGTGGATGGTTTTTGCTTTTTCTTTGAGTTTGTAGAGTTCTGCGAGTTTGATTTGTTCTTTTGGTTTGAGGGCGATCGCTTCTTTGAGTTCTTTGACTTCGAGGCTTTTGAAGTTTTCTTTGAGTTTGGTGAGGACGTATCCTGGTTTGATGTCAAACTCTTTGAGCCGTTTTTTGTCGAGTTCTATTTCGATGGTGTTTTTCGCGATGTTAATAGAAATTTCATCTACGACATCTGCGAGTTTGGTTTCTTTGATTTTTATTGCTACTTCTCTGACCATGTCGAGGGTTTTGGTGTATTTGGTTTTGAGTGGGAGTTGCATAATAGGTGTGCTTGGATTCTTTCTAGCGTCAAAGATTTCGATGAGTCTCACGAGGCCGACAGTAACGTTCATTTCTGCTACGCCTGCGAAGTGGAAGGAGCTGATGGTCATTTGGGTGCTGGGTTCTCCAAAACTTTCTGCTGTTACTATTCCAATGGCCTCTCCTGGTGAGATTTTTGCTTCTTGGTAGAGATGGTCGACGCGTTTGATTATTTCTTGTTTTTGTTTTTCTGTGGGTTTGAATTTTTTGCTGATGTCTTCGATTTCTTTTTGTAGGTGTTCCGGGAGCATGGTTATTTTTCTCCGATGACTTCTTTGGTGATGCGGGTGACGTTGATTTTTCCGCCTTCTGTTTTTGAGACGTCGAGGCAGTCTTCTCCGTAGAGGTATTGGACGATGTTTTCGTTTGCGTCCCTGACAGTATAATCATAGGCTATCTTTAAGTCTTGGAGCGCGCTTGACAGCCTTCGGTACAGGTATCCTGATTTTGGGGTTCTGAGAGCGGTATCCATGAGGCTGTCTCTTCCGGTAAGCGCGTTCATGAAGAATTCTTGTGGCGGTAATCCTTCTTTGTAGCCCATTTTGATGAATCCTTTTGCTCGTGGCGTGAGGTCTCCTCGTTGGAAGACGCTGAGCGTTCTGTCTTTGTAACCGTTTTCGATTCTTTTGCCTCTGAGTGATTGTTGGCCGACGCATCCTGCCATCATCGCGAGGTTGAGGCTGCTTCCTTTTGCTCCAGAGGTTGCCATGATGATAGTCGCGTTGTTCTCGTCTGAGATTTCCGAGATGAGTTCTCCGACGCGGCTTCTTGCTTTGTTGAGGACTTCTTGGATCTTGACTTCAAGGCTCACTTCGGGGCTTAATCCCGGGAGACTTTCGAGTTCTTTGTTTTTGTATTGGTCAATGAGTTGGGTTACTCTTCGTTCCGCGTTGTAGAGGGTTTCTTTGATTTTTTCTGTGACGTCTGTTGGCAGGTCTGTGTCTGCGATAGTGGTGGTGAAGCCTCTTCTGTTGAGGGCCTCCAGTCCGAGCCTAAAGATCTTTCCGAGGAGGTCGATGCCTATCGATGATCCGTATTGGGCGTAGACTGCCCTGATGAGCTCTCCTTTTTCTTCCCCAATAGTTGCCTTGTCGATGAATCCCTCTTCGAGGGTTCCGTTTTTGATGATGACTGGTTTTTTTGTTTTTGTTTGTCCGATGAAGTTGAAGGTGTCCGGGAGGAGTGCGCTGAAGATTTCTTTGCCACTGACTTTTTTCTTGAACTTTTCGAAGCGTTCTTGATTGTAGACGCCAATGGTGTGGAGGAGTTGGATGGCGTCTTCTTTGTCAAATTCTATGTGTTTGGTGAGGAGGAAGTTTCCGGTGATCGCGTCAGTGCTGCACCCGATGATGTTGAGTCCGTTCTTTGGGGTGATGATTTGTGTTTGTACCTCCATGAGAATTTCTGCTTCCGCGCGTGCTTCTTCTGTTTGGGGGACATGAAGGTTCATTTCGTCTCCGTCGAAATCTGCAGCGTAGGGGTTGCACACGGTTGGGTTGAGTCTGAAGGATTTTCCTGGAAGGACTTTAATATGGTGTGACATGATGCTCATCCTGTGGAGGCTTGGTTGTCTGTTGAAGACGACGATGTCACCGTTCATGAGGTGCCGTTCTACAGCGTAGCCCGGTTGTAGTTCTTCGAGGAGTTGTTCGTGGGTTTCTTCGGTGATTTTTTTCTTTTTTCCATCTGGTCTGACGACGTAGTTGCTTCCCGGGTATTTTCCTGGTCCATGTTCGACGAATTTTTTGAGGCGTTTGATGTTCCATTCTGTGACTCTTTCTGGAATGGTGAGTTCCATGGCGACGCTGAGTGGGACGCCTACTTCGTTGATTTCTAGTTTTGGATCTGGGCTGATGACGGTGCGTGCTGCGTAGTTGACTCTTTTTCCAGCGAGGTTGTGTCTGAAGCGTCCTTCCTTGCTCTTGATGCGTTCTGTAAGGGTTTTGAGTGCTTGTCCCGATCTGTGTCGTGCTGGTGGTACTTGGCTGATTTCGTTGTCGAAGTAGGTTGTGACATGATATTGGAGGAGTTCCCACAAGTCTTCGACGATGATTTCTGGCGCGCCTGCGTTGATGTTTTCGAAGAGGCGTTGGTTGATTCTGACGATGTCCCCAAGTTTGTGGGTGAGGTCATCTTCGCTGCGTTCTCCTGTTTCGAGGGTGATGCTCGGTCTGATAGTGACCGGTGGTACTGGGAGGATGGTGAGGACCATCCATTCTGGTCTCGCGTATGCTGGGTCGAGGCCGAGTTTTGCTACGTCTTCGTTTGTTACTCTGTTGAGTCTGGTGTGGATATCGATCGGTGTGAGTCTTTTTTCGTCTTCGAGGAAAGTGGTTGGTTTTTCTAGTTTAATAGGAAGCTGTTTCGCGTTGCAGGCTATGCAGATTTTGACGCTCTTGGTTGTTGTTTTTGTTTTTTTTGTTGGTTTTTCTGTTTCGTCCTGAGTTTCTTCTTGGCGGGGTTGTTCATCTGGGATTTCTTCTTGGACTTCGATTTTTATTTTTTTGTCTGTAAGGAGTTTGCCGCATTCTCTGCAGCTTGCCCTGAGGAAGGTGAGGATGACGTCTGCGTATTTGATGTGGATGATTGGCCTTGCGAGGTCCATGTATCCGAAGTGGCCCATGCAGTCCTTGAGGGTTCCGCCGCAGGTTTTGCATCTGATGCCTGGGTCAATGACGCCGAGCCTGACATCCATGAGTCCTCCATCTACTGGGAATCCTTCCTTGTCGTAGAGCTCCGGGGTGACGATTTTGGCGCATGCCATTTTTTTGATAGCGTCTGGTGACAACACGCCAAAGATGAGGGCGTCTATCTTTTTGTAAACGTAGTGCATGGTTAGTACTTCCTTCCGAGGATGAGTTTGGGATGGATGCAGAGAGATTTGAGCTCGTCGATGAGCAGTTTGAATGCGTAAGACATTTCAACGGTGCTGATTTTGACGTTTCCCCCACACTTGGTGCAGTATTCTCTGTTTTTGTAGTTGTCGTATATTGCTAGCAGTCCGCAGCTTTCGCAGACGTAGACGAGAGTTTTGTCTGAGTCGAAACGTTCTTTGAGGAGGAGTGATGCTCCGTGCGCGACGAAGCAGTCTTTTTCCATTTCTCCAACTCTGAGCCCTCCTCCTTGTGATCGTCCTTCGATGGGTTGCCTGGTTAAAAGTTGGATTTTTCCTGTCGCACGTGCGTGGAGTTTGTTCGCTACCATATGTTTGAGCCTGAGGTAATACATATTGCCAGTGTAGATGCGCGCGTGGAGGATGTGTCCTGTTGTTCCGCTGTAGAATGCCTCGAGTCCGTTGTCTCTGAAGCCGAGTTTTTTAAGCGCTTTTCTCAGGTCCTTTTCTGGTGCTGCGTCAAAGGTTGTTCCATCGATATATTCTCCGCTGAGGCTGCCTACCTTTCCTGAGATGACTTCAATGAGGTGGGAGATGCTCATTCTTGTGGGAATGCCATGGGGTGAGAAGATGAGGTCTGGGGTGATGCCTGAGGTTGAGAAGGGCATGTCCTCTGGATCAACAAGAAAGCTGAGGATGCCTTTTTGCATATGTCTTGACGCGAATTTGTCTCCGATTTCTGGGATGCGTTGCTCTCGAAGCCGGGTTTGTATGAGCCTGTTTCCTTCTTCGTTTTCTGTGATAATAGTCATGTCGACGATGCCTTTTTCTCCGTGGCTGATTGCTGTTGAGCTTTCGCGTTTGATGTTTGCTGCGATGCTGAATTCTTCGAATTCTCCGAGAAAGCGTGGGGGACTGATTTTTCCGATGAGGACATCTTCTTCTTTGACTTTTGTTCCTGTGGAGACGATGCCGTCTTCTTCAAGGAGTCTGTAGTCTTTTTCTGACTTGTAACCTTTGACTTCTTTGTCTGGGATGCAGATTTCGTCAACAAGCCCTCCTTGGTAGCGGAGTTCTTCTATAGTGTAGGGTCTGAAGTAGGTGCTTCTGAACAGGCCTCTGTCTACTGACGCTCTGCTGAGGACGACCGCGTCTTCCATGTTGTACCCTTCGTAGCTCATGATCGCGATGACGATGTTTTGTCCTGCGGGATGTTTCTCAAATTCAATGAGATCGTGCATGAAGCTCTTGGTGATAGGCTTTTGGGGATAGTGAAGAACGCTCACGTCGGTGTTCATTCTGAGGAGGAAGTTTGCGGCGTACATACCTATGGATTGTTTTTGCATTTTGCTTCCTTTGATGAGTTTTGATCCTGGTCCGTAGTTAGCGTAAGGCACAAGGCTTGTGACTAATCCTAAGATGACAATTGGTCCGATTTCAATATGGGTGTGGTCCTTGGTGAGGTCTTGGTCGTTGAATGCGATGAGGCAGTTTTCTTCTTCTGCGGCGTCAAGGTATTCGATGATGCCTTCTTTGACGAGTTTTTCCCATTTGATCTCTCCGTTTTTGAGGTCATGGAGGTGTTGGTCTGTGAGTTTTGGCTTTCCATTTTCGACGACGATGAGGGGTCTGCGCGCTCTTCCCCTAGTGGTGTCAAGATGAATTTCGTCGAAGTCCTCATTATAAAAAAAGTTGAGTTCAAGGGGGAATGCTCCTCTTCTGCGTTCTGTTCTGAGTTGTTTGACAAAGTCCCTTGGGTCTGTTGCTGTTCCGGTGTATTTGTCGTTGATGTAGATGTCTGTCATTGTGTGAGTTTGAGTCCGATGCCTTCAAGGGATTTTTTGAGTTTTTCTTCTGCGACTTCTCCTCGCGAGATGTTGGTCATGAGTGCGAGATTTTTCTTGAGTCCAATGCTTGTTCCTTCCGGGGTTTCGATTGGGCATAATCTCCCCATATGACTCGGGTGGAGTGCTCGTGCTTCAAAATTTTCTTGGGTGGAGGTTAAGAGCGAGTTGACCCTGAGCAGGTGGGAGTATGCCGCGAGGATGTTTGTTCTGTCGATGTTTTGGCTGATGCCTTTTCTTCCTCCAGTCCAGGATCCTGTGGCAAGGCTGCTCTTGATGTTGGAGGTTAAGAGCTCGTCCCTGATGATGATTTTAATGGATTGGAATTTTCCTCTTTTTACGAGTCTTTGGAAGTTGTAAAGGATGTCCTGGACGAGGCTGCGCATGTTTGCTCTGAGGAGGTCTTCGAACATATCCCCTGAGAGTTTGAGTCTTTTGTTCATGTAGTGGTCTTTGTCTGTGAGGGGTTTTTGTTCTTCTGTGACAATGATGAATCTTCTGATGAGTTTGCAGAGGTTGTAGGCCTTTGTAATTCTGTCTTTGGATTGCGTTCCAAGATGGGGGAGCAAATATTTGTCGAGTTGCTCGTAGGTTTTTTCGAATTTTTGGTCTTGTTGGGTGATGCCTATTTTTTTGGATAAGTAGTCAAGCGCTTCTTCTTGTGTGGTGAGATCTGCCGCATCATAGAGGTTGATGAGGACGGAGTCATAAACGTTGTCTGCGCCGCAGATGAGTTTCGTAATCTCTTGGTCTTTGACGAGGCCGAGTGCTTTGATGATACTGATCGCTGGGATTCTTCTGAATCTTGTGAAGCTGAGGTTGAAGATGCCGTCTTTCATTTGTTCAAGGATGTGCGGTATTCTGTAGCTTCCCATTTCTGAGAAGACTCTGCCTACGTATTCGCTTGGTCCTGCTCCTTTGTGCTCGACGAAGAACTTATTAGATGCCAAGTCTTCTACTGTGATCATGACGCGTTCGTTTCCGTTGATGAGGAAGTATCCTCCTGAGTCATCCGGGTCTTCTCCGTGTTTGATGAGGTCGTCTTTTTTTAATCCGTGGAGATGGCAGTGTTTTGACTTGACCATGATGGGTAGCTTTCCGATCATGGAGGTGAAGCTTTCGCGCTGGATTTCATCAACGTAGGCGCTGACTTCGAGGAAGATGGGTGCTGAGTAGGTGAGGTTTCTGAGTCTTGCTTCGTTGGGATAGACGTCTCTCTTGCTGCCGTCTGCTTCGATGATGCTTGGTTTTTCTATCCAGATTTTTTTGAGTTTGATGACGAAGCTTTCTACTTCTTGAGGAATAATTGTTGGAATGATGTCTCCGATTTCATCTACGATTTTTTGGATGCCTTTTTCGATGAAGTCGTTGAAGCTTACGATGTTTGCTTCGACGAAAGGGTATTCTCTGAAGTATACTGCGATGAGGTCTTTGTACCCTTTAACCATGAACGACCCTCCTGTAAAAAGTGGTTGTTCCTGTTGTTGGGCTTGTTCTTGTGATTTTGATGATGTCTCCTTCTTGGCATTCTAGTTTTGTTATTGCTGGGTCGTTATGGTGGATGAGAGGTAATTGTTTTGGGCCGATATTGTACATGGTGAGAAGATGTTGTTTTTCTTCCTCGTTGATCTTGGTGTGGGTTGGTACGAGGGTGTGGGTTGAAATGTTAAAGTGTTCTTGTTCTTCCATGGGTGAGTGTGGCGGGCCGGAAGGGATTTGAACCCTCGACCACCTGATTTCTTCTCAGCGTGAGTAAAAGTGTCACCGAACGTGAGGGTTTGCTGGTTGAGTGTGACCGATGCTTGTGTGTTGTCCTCTTTTGTGGCTGTGATTCAGGTGCTCTACCAAGCTGAGCTACCGGCCCGTGGTGAGCGGTCTCTCTAGGATGTTAAAAGCAATGATTTTTGGCAGATGCTTCTCCTGTCTAGAAAGACTCATAAAAAGTGGAACATGATTTTGTTTATAAATGTTGCGATTTTTTGTGTGTTTTGAAGTAATGTAATCGAAAACTTTTTAATGAGGTAAAATTCTATGTGAAAGATGAAGCGTCGCGAACTTTCTGATGATATAATGGAAGCTGATACAACTCCTCAGAATGTGGCTGATCTTCTTCAAAAATTCAGACATGGAAAGATGTGGGAGATGTCATTTCGTGTAGAGATAGCTCCTTCTTCTGTGGAACAGTATATTGAAAGGTTAAGAGAAGCTGGTTTGGATATTGGAAAAGGCGATGCGGAGTTTGGATATAAAATGCCTCTTCCTGAAAGAGAAAAGTCTTATCGTTATCTTCAGATTTTCAGAAGATCTTGAAATAGGCAAGTTTATAATTTTTTGCTATTCCTTTTTTAGATATGGATGCGAATGTGCCGAAAAGGTTAGAGGATCTTGGGCTTTCTCCAGAGATACATGAATTTTTTAAAGGCTTGGAAGGAAAAATGGTGTTAGCGAGAACAGCGATGAACCCGTCTGATGAAAGATTTAGAAAATTTTCAGAAAGACTAACTTCTTCAATTTATAAAAAGGGGAAAGAGTGGTTGGCTTCAGGAAACTATACTCACGAGAGTTTGTATGATCAGATGGAGAAGGGTATTGATTATTTGATGTACGTTGCAGAAAGAGAGGATATTTCTAAATGATAAAAAGAGCAGTATTGCTCAAGTTGATTCGTATGCATGCCATTTAAAAATTGACGGAGAAGTTTTTTAAGAAAGTTGCAGAAGGAGAGTTAAGCTGTCGCAGCTTCAAGAATTTCGCAAATATTTCTGTTCATGTCTCCATCAAGTGCGACGCATCCTGCGACGTTATAAGTTCCTTGCGTTGAGAATGGGATAATGAAATCGCTGAATTTGTCGCAGCCTGTTAAGGTTTCTTGTGTTGCTTGGACTCTTGTGTAGCTGGTGCTTCCCAGGGGTGCGGTGTAGAAGTGGTACAAGTATTTTCCAGGATAGGCTTCGTTGCATCCTTCGTTTCCCAAGTAATTATGGAGGACGAACCTAATAGTGTTTTGTGTGATGACTGGTTCGTTGTACCATTGTTGCTCTGCGATATTAAAGGCGATTGTCCCTGTGAGTGTTGTTAGTGGAAGAGTGGGTGTTTGTGTTGGTGGAGGCGATGGGGTGCTTGGTTCAGGTGGTGCGATGACTGCTCCCGTGGGTGTTTGTTCTGTTGGTCGTAAGTCGATGATGTAAGGGTCTACGCTGTCTTGTCCAGGATTCCTTCCCCAGTCTGAGGCGAAGATGACGTATCGTCCGTCTCGTGAGATGCTTGCGCGTGGTTGTGCCCAGTAGCTGTCTTGGCTGGATCTGTGATGCGCTAATCTTCGTACTCGTCCGTCGACGCTGAGGAGGAAGAGTTCTCGTTCAAGTGGGTCATGTTGGCCGTTGAGCCCTGGTGAGGTGGTGATAAGGCAGTAGCCTGCTGGCTGTTGGTTTTGACAGGAGATGTGGTCCCCTATCCAATCTGGTAAGATAAGCGGGTAAGTGACTGGCGCTACTGTTGCTAGTCCTGGTAAATATCTGACGCCAATTGCTGCTTCTCCGCTTGGGTGTCCTACTTCGTAGGTCATGAAGAATTCTCTTCCTTGGCTGTCTACTCCTAAATCTCCATGTTGGTGACCATCTGTGACGCGTCCTATAAATTCTCCTGTTCTGACGTTGAAGGTTTCGAGTCCGCTGCAGCGTTGGTCGCCATCTCTCTTCCATTGGACGACGAGATAGGTTCCGAGTGGTGATGCTCCAATCCAATCTGGCTCGACTTCTCCGTATTCTTGATCTCGTGGGCATGCTGTTGAGTAGAGTTGAGGGAGGGTCATTCTAGCGCCGAATTGTCTGTTGATCATGTCGTAGGCGAAGATGGTGGGATCTTCGTTGGTGCTGACTGCGAGTCCAGTGATCCATCTGCCATCATGGGAGAGTTCGTCGAAGGATTGTGCGCCTTGGATTCTGACGAGTCCTGGGAGTGTTGCGATGTCTGTGGTTGTTTTTGTATCGACATTAGTAAATTGCAAAGTTAAGTCTTCGTCTGCGTTGGTATCAAAGTGGACGATGATGTGGCTTTGAGTCGGATGCCATCGTGGGACATTGATTTCTTCTAAGGGTAAGAAGGTGTTGATATCTGTGTCGCTGAGTCCTGGGAGGATGGCGAAGTCGCTTGTTCTTCTGATCATGTAGCCTGGTTCTCCGTTAAGGAGAATGTACGCGTTATCTGAGCTGAACGCTTGTAATTGGGAATAAGTGTGCGTTTCAAAGCTTCCTGCGGTGTTTGATGTTGCTGATGCGCGCCTGATGCTTGTTCCGAAGTTTGGATCTGTGAAGGCGACGCCTTGTTGTTGGAGGGTAAGTTGTGAAACTTGGATGGTGCGTGTTGCGTCAGTGACTCCTACAGTTAGGGATGTTGGTGGTTGTGGTGGAGGGGTTTGTTCTACTGGCGGAAGAGGCTCAGGGAAAGGTTCATCTACAGTAGGTGCTGGTGGTTGTTGCGATGGTGTGGTCAGAGGAAGGTCTGAAGAAATGCCTTCATCTTGGTCGCAGATAGAATTTGCGTTGGTGTCGAGGCAGCAGCCTATTTCAAATCGTATATAGGGTGGATTACAAACAATTGCTGCGTTCGAAACGCGTGCTAAGTCTTCGTCGCTGAATTGGCTGAGGTTAAGGTTTTCGAGACTGGTGCAGGCGGCGAGAAAAAAGGTAAAAAGAAGAAGAAAAGTAGAGCTCTTTTTCATAATGTTGTTTCTGTCAACAAGTGTTATATAAATGTTTCTAAGCGCGGACGCTTCGTTGTCTTCGCCCTAATTGTCAAGATCATTTTTTTCTTCTTTCGCGCCATCGATGAAACACCCTCTTGCAAAGTGATAGTCAATTGGATTTCATTCCAGCGTTGGTTTTTTTCGAAAATCTTTAATAAGTTTCTACTTATAAATACATTTCTAATTTCTTAAGAATGAACATGTCTTTTGTGCCTATAATATTTTCCAGATAAAATATTAACTTCTTATAAGTAGTAGCATAACATAAGATTTATATAGTTATAGTAGGTAAGGTAAAGATGGCAAAATACGATATTGAAAGAATTATAAAAATGGCAGAAGCATTAAAGTCAGTGGATGAAACTCGTATCGCAGTCTTACCTGAAAGAACACTAGATGGACTAGAAAATGGAGAAGCCAGGAAAGAAATTCTTGAAATTGGAGAAGAACTTGGATGTGAACCTACTTATGTGACTCAAGCATTAGAGCTTCTCTATCCTACTAAAGAACAAATACGTGATTTAGAAAGAAGATTTTCTTGCGAAGAAGTCAAGGATAGACAAACTGTGATTAATAGAACATTTACTAAAAATGTTGAGAGAGTTAGAATGTTTTTAAGAGATTTGCATGAAAGATTGAATCCAATAGATATAGAAATGGCAGAACTTACTCCAGGTTTATGGCATAAAATAACATCTCCTATTTCTCTTAATAATCCTTATCGACGAGAGGGAAAACTCAAAAGGAGAAGCTTTGAGGAATTAGTGAATGACGAAACTTCTTTTTCCACGCCATGGGACTTTTCTTTAAAGGAACCTCCTTCAGATGAAGGAAAGTACGATTCAGAATCATGTGACGGGCAATATTATAGACCAAAGGGTTTAATTGTCGGTCTAGTTGAACCTAAAGAAATTGGGCCATTCAGAAGAATTAAAAACAGATATGCCTGTTTAGAAATTGTAGTGAATGGACTAGTCTTCCCAAGAAGAAGCAGAGAAGGAATGGGGTTGATCTCAAAACCCTCTGTTTTAGCTAAAATTGCCAAGCCTGAAATTCTCAGCTTGCTAGGTCTAACATTAGACGAACATAAAGAAGAAGTTGAAAGTAAAATAAGGTTATATTACTAGTAAAATCCTTTTTAAAATCTTATTTTGTTTGGGTCATCACAATAAATTCTTAAATTTAATTTATCAAACAAAATTAATTCAAGTTCGTGTTCCTCGTCGGGCGTTGAATTTCCTAAAACAGATATAAGTCAAATAAAACAATCCATTAAGCCTTTTAGAAATGTAAATATAACGCCCTGGCCGGGATTTGAACCCGGGCTGGGGCCTTTCTATATTTTTGATCAAACCTTCCGTAAAAAGTTTGTTCGACAGGGCCCAGTGCTGACCGCTACACTACCTTTGCCATCCTATCATAAAGGATAAGGGCAGTAATGCCAGGGCAGGATTAGTCAAAGTTGATTTGTTTATAAGATTTTTTGTTTTAAAAGAACGACTTCCTTTCGTGGGGGTTAGTGGAATTTTGTTCCAGAATGCTTTTTTCTTAGCTGTTTATAGGATGAGTCCCGCAAGTAGATCAATCCCATTAAATTCTGAAAGACAAACCTTCTTTTAAAAATTAAACAATCTTGTAAATAATCTTACGATCTTTTGCCATAAATCCGCGCTGACACATTTATTATCTATACAGAGATTTGAAGTACATTCAAAGCTATTATTGCATACGGCATCTGTTTCTTTTTGAACTAAGAATCCGTTTTTATCGCAATATTCGCTTTCCACTCTATAAGAGATAGGATAACATGTTTCTTCCAAAAGACAGCCATTGCAATAAACTTCTTCTTTCCACAAAGACTTGAACTTTGACGTTTTAACTTGAGAAGGCGTTGGTTCTACCACTACTTTTTTAAAATTCTTTAGTTCTTCAGATATCGGAGTTTCTAATTGCTCAGGAGTGCTTGTTGCATAACTTCCCTGCTCCTGAGAAGGTGTTGTTGGCATCGGTCCATAATCCTCTTCATCTATATTGGCACAAACCCCGTTTTCACACCCATTTGGACAAGGAATATCTGTCAAAATCCCATCTGGATAATCCTCCATGCAATAAAATTCTCTCAAACTACAGTCAGGACCAGAACACGGATCATAAGGTGCCCCTGTAGAAGTTTGCCGGCAATAATCCGTATGTCCCCTATGATCTGCTACGAAAGAAGAAAATGTGGTTCCTTGAGCTAACGGATTTCTTCCGTTATCATTTTCTATGCAACGTGGCTTTTCAGAAGAACAGGCCCCTTTATTACAAAACGGTTTTTCAGAAGGACAAAACATCTTTTCAGAAGCATATTCCTCTTCATTCAAGCAATACGCTTCATTAATGCTACCCATCCCTCTAGAATATTCACACCAATCTAACTGAGCCCCTGACGCGATTGATCCCGCTCTCCCAGATTCGAAAACATTCTTTCCTCCATCACTATCTATACACTTTTTACATAGCGCCATATCCACCTCTCTTCCATCACTATCCAGACATTTCTCACATTCCTCAGAGTCTCCCTCAGCAAAACATCTTGGCATAGAAACAGCGGTAGCTGTGAATGAGAACAAAATAAAGAGCAAAATGAAGAATGCTATTTTTTTATGCATAACAAAACAAGGTGGGATAAGCTTTATAATGGTTTGTTTTTGAAAGTCGATTAGCTGTTATACTTAATTTTCAAATAAAAGATGAGTCCCCGCCGCCGGACTTGAACCAGCAACCTTTCGGGTTCCGCTGTCTGTTTTTCATCTCGTTGTCTTTGGAACATTGATCGAACAGCGACGCTTCGTCTACAGCCGAATGCTCTGCCGTTGAGCTAGGCGGGGGTAGAGAGAAGATCCGGTTGTGGTTTATAAAAATTGCCTTTTTATGAGCTGTAAAGTAAACATCTGGAGTTTTGAACAAAAAATTAATTTTTCTTAACTATCAGCTTATTTTCTTTAATTTCAACTCCTAATTCCTGCCCTTCTTTCCATTTTAGTTCTTCCACGATATTTGGAGGGATAACTAAAACCCACTTAACATATTCTCTATCTCCGACTTTTCTAGAATCAGTTTTTTGTTCTTTTTCTTGCTCTTTTAGAGCTTTTCTAAGTGTCCAACTTTAGGGGTTCACTCCACACGATACCTCTTAACCTTTTATCAATCCAGTCTTTGGGGTAACCTTTGGGTTCGTAATATTCTTTCACTCTATCTTGAGCAAGTTCTGGGTTTTCAATCTCTTCAATACGCTCCTTCCCAACTTGAGCTAGCCACATCTTAAACGGTTCTGCTTTTTTTGATGGAATGGACTGAATAAGCCTAAAAGCATTTTTTGTATTAACACAGTCAGTATATCGTAATTTACTATCCTCAGCCGGCATTTTCAAACCGTTACAAATTGTAACGAGTTGGGATTCCCTATGCTTAAGCACCCTCCAATAAGTGGCAGGATTATCACTTTCGCTCAATACAGCAACTATATCGACAACAGAATAAAACCATTGATCATCATGCCAAAGTCTTCTAATACTTCTATCTTGAAATACTATTAGTCCTTTTTGAGCCTCTTTTTCTACCATTCTAAAGCCTAAAAGTCAATGTTACTTTAAATACTTTCTTAAACGATTTGCCCCCGATTCTCCTAAACTTTGGTCTGCGTTGCAGTTATCTTATTGCAAATTCACTCTTCAAAACTATGTCTGGCAATGAGCCTGAGCGGAAAAAGACTCCTTCGGGGACGTTGCACTTTCGCTTCGCTCACCTCGCCTAACAGGATCCATATGTTATACATAATTTTTTTTGTCACCTTGTTGCACAACTTTCTCGATGAGTTTTTGCTCTCCCATACAAAGCTCGAGCAAAAGAAAACTATGTTTTTCGCCTCTTCGAGAAAGCAGGGGATAAATCCGAAAATGCTAACTGTTACTGACTTCGTTTAATCCATTAAAGAGAAAACGTAGGAAATTACTCTGTAACTGTCCTATAACGCAGATTAAATGGCTCGTTTCACTCGACCAAAATTTTCACCAACTTTAAACGGAACGGGGGGGTGTTGAGACATACTTGACGTGAATTTTTGGAAAGTATTAAAAACCTCCTAAAATCTACTCAGAGGTATGACAAAAGTAAAACTGGATCACGTATACGTGTCCGTCAAAGACATGGATAGAGCAATCAAATTTTATGAAGATTTGCTTGACATGAAAATATCTCACCGAGAAAAAAATACGTGGGCTGACTTTGACATTGGCAGTGGCTTCTATCTTGGCTTAATCAACCCGAAAATAATCAACGATAAGAGGATCGTTGGAAATAACGCAATTCCAGTATTTTTTGCTGATAATGTTGATGCTGTTTTTGAGAAAGTGAAAAAGCATAAAGTAAAAATTCTTTTTCCACCTGAAAATTTAGAATATACTGACTATCCCTATCGCTGTTTCCAATGCGAAGATACAGAGGGGAATATTATTGAAATTGCTAAATATGAACGAAAATGAAAACTCTCCTTCTCTCTGAAAAAGCTGTAACCAAATTGGTTCCGACCAGCCCCTTTAATTTTAACGCTACAGTACACAAGCCATCTCATTTTCCAGATAAATTAACCCATTATGAAAAAGATAACTTTTGGCAGACAATGAGGTTAAACAACGAAATTTTTGGGATAAAGATGGAAAATATGGGAAGAATAAACAAATCAGAGATTAAACTGACGATATTCTCTAAATCAAAACTAACAAAAAGCAAAATAGATTCCATCACGAAAGAATTGGTTTGGAGATATGATTTAGATGCTGATCTTTCTGATTTTAATCAAAAATTTACTAATGATACTTTTCTCGGTCAAGTTCTGAAAAAATGGAGAGGAATGCGTGTAAGTAGTGCTCATTCTTTATACGAACTTTTGATAATAGGAATAGTCCTTCAAAATGCAACGGTGAGAAGAAGCGTTCAAATGCTAAACGCTTTATTAGAAAAATACGGAAAATTGCTAGAATTTGATAATAAGAAAATCTACTCTTTGTGGTTGCCAGAAGAATTGGCTAAAATTAATGAGCAAGAACTGAGAGACCTTAAAGTTGGTTACCGAGCAAAATTTTTCATCAAGCTTTCTCAGGACTTTGCACAGAATAAAGTTGATGAGGTCGAATTGCGTACATTGTCAAAAGAAGAAGCCAAGAAAGAATTACTAAAACTTTTTGGCGTTGGGCCAGAAACGGCAAGAATTATCTTATTTGGAGTTTTGCACCATTATGATGTTTTTGACCATATTGCTCCTTGGCAACAAAAAATTTATTCACGGCTTTTTTACAACAAAAAGTTAGTTCCTACTGATAAAATCAGGAATGAGATTATCAAAAGATATGATAAATGGAGCATGCTGGCAGTTCATTACATCTGGGAAGATATCTTTTGGAAAAGAAAAACGCAAAAAATTGAATGGCTTGAGAAAGAGATAAGACTATGACACAAAAAATCCCAGAATGGCAGTATCCATTGTACAAAGAATCTGATAAAATAGCATACCAGACTTTGAGAAAATTAGGAACTTCAAAGAAATACCCTCAACTTGTTGGCTCTGATGAGGAGATAAATCGTTTTCTTAAACTTCTTATTCTAAGCCAAAAAATGAAAGATTATAGACTATTTCGCGATATTGCTTTAAACGAATTTGGGAAAAAAGAAGTAAGCATTCCCAAAATATTAAATGAAAGTAAAAATCTTCAAATTCTTAGGGGGGTAGATGAATCTTGGGCTACCTTACTTCAAGACAAGAGGCTCTGCGAATTAATGGATACTTTTCAGGATGAGAAGATTGTGTTTACTGGAGATAATGAACAAGTCGGGGAATTTTTTGTCAGATTTTTGCTTTCTCAATTACTTCAAGATTGGAGAGGGCCATTAATGGCGGTAATTTTAGAATGTTTACAAAACAAAAGAGTAAGAGTTTCAAAATTAAACATCCTACTGAAAATTTGGGACTATACAAAAATTTTTCAAAATGAGAAGAGATAAAATTACTGTGAATGGGAAAGATTATGTAGTGAATATCAGCTTAGAATCTCGAGAAAGCAGCAGAGTTTCTATCGGAAAAACAGGTATTCATCTGAAAATACCCCTCGGAATCCCACGAGAAGAGCAGTTTAAAGAAATATTGCGTCTAAAACGGTGGGCTCTGGAAAAGATACAAGAAAAGCCTCCAGAATTTAAGCATAAAGGCTCAAGAACATATAGCGATGGAGATAAACTTCAGATTGCCAACGAAGAATACATCGTTTATCTTACTTTCAGCGAAAAACAGAGTAGCTCTGCCAGAGTCGATGGGAATACATTCTATGTTAACGTTTCTAGTGTTCTTCCAAAGAATACTCAACAAAAACATATCTCAGTACTCTTAAGTCGTCTGGTAGCACAAAAGAAGAAGCTTTACATTGAGAACAAAGTCAAGATACTCAATGAGAAACATTTCAACTTCACATTTAAGAAAGTATTTTTGAAATATAATACCTCAAACTGGGGAAGTTGTTCCCATTCAGATAATGTCAATATCTCAACTCGTCTTTTGTTTGCTCCAGATGATGTTATTGATTACGTCTGCATACATGAATTAGCCCATTTGCAGGAAAGAAACCATTCCGACAACTTCTGGAAACTTGTAGAACAAGCTATGCCCAACTACCAAGAAAAAGAAAAGTGGTTGAAAGAGAACTCAGATAAGTGTTGGTTCTGAATATAAGATTAACGTTCTCTGAAATACTCTATCATATACGGTTCTACTTTCAGCTTCAATAACTCTTCTCTTGTTGCCCATCTAAACTCCAAATGTTCATGACTTATTTTAACAACCTTATTTGATAGCAATTTGGTTGAATAAACTGAAAATCGATGAGGGATACTTCTTAAAACCATTTCATATACTCCAACCACGACTACACCTTTTACTTTAAGCCCTGTTTCTTCCGCTACCTCGCGTTCAATACCCACAAATGGATTTTCATTTGGTTCTAATTTACTGCCAGGAAAGTCCCAATGCTCTGGAAAGAACTCAGCTTTAGGAGAGCGTAAAAGTATCAAAAACTTATTTCCTCTTTTAATAACTGCTTTTTGAATTTCTTTCATTTTTCTTTAAACCTATTCCAATATTCTTTCTTACCTTCTCCGACAACTTTAATCTTACCATTTTGCACTAAAACCGCTTGTGTATCCGAAAGAGCAACAATCGGATATTTTGTCCCTTTCGCTGTTTGGTCAACAATAGCTCTATATTTTTCTTCAAAATGAGCCGTAATCAAGAACGGCACAAGATTTAATGCCGTGAAATCAGTTATTCCAACTCTATTCCTATCCTGATGTTTCCACGTAGCAGCTTCAATAGTTGGACAGGCGATATAGCTGCCTGCACTCACTCCAACATATAACCCGCCTTTTCTTAGAAAATTGGAAAGCACTTTATCAAAACCACTTTCTCTTGCCCATTTCAATAAATAAAAAGTGTTTCCACCATTTACAAAGATAATATTCTTATCAGACAAAAATCGTTCTAAATCTTTCTGTGTTTTGTCTTTGAAATCAACATCTTCAATATGTTTTATCCCACAATCGCGAAGTAATTGCCTATCTTTTTCCATCCATGTCGGATTTTTTGATTCGCCATAGGCTGCGGTTATCACAAAAGCTACTCTGTTTTCCTCAAGTTTCTTCTTGGGCAAGACGGAAAGAAAGTAATCTCGAATCTCTGGAACAATTCCTGCTGATGTAAGTAAGAGTGTAGGTGTCATTTTTTCAAAACATAATATGCTCCCCTGAATGCTCCTACTTTCTTAAAATAGCCAAATTCTACTAATTCGTTGATTTCACTCACCGCAGTAGCATGAGAAACACTGTTTAACTCGGCATACGTCTGGGCTTTCATGGATTTATGTTTATGTAAATACTTAAGTGCTTTCTTCTGCCTCTCATTTAAATCATGTTCTTCTTCGATAGCTCTTCGTTTTCCTTTTTTATTAAATAGAATTATCCTAAAAAAACTCTCCGTGAAAATAAACTCAGGATCAGAAAGACCAGATTTTCTCATCTTATTTTTCATTCTCGGAATTCCTGTTCCTAACCCTTCCACATACTCCCAATCCCTCAGAAATCGATAGGTTATCGTATTTCGCTGTACTGAAATTGTACCAAACAATTCTTTGGGAAGCCCATGAGGTAATGACCCTGGATTGGTAATCTCAATTCTATCCTCAAAAACGTAGATTTGAATTGCATCTTTGCTAAAATAGTCACGATGAGCTACAGCATTAACAATCGCTTCTCTTACAACGTCCATCGGGTATTCATATTCCTCTTCACGTCTTCCTACTTGTTTTAGGGTAATTTTTTTGTTAATGTGAGAACGGACAAAAGAGAGAGCTTGCTCTATGGAACTGACAAGATCATCCTGAACCAGCTTGTGAGCAATAATCTCTACCGCTTCAACTCCCGCAAACTGCACCAATTTAAGCTCAGCTTGGGAATGAAACTTCATAACATCTTTTGCAAACA
>Ga0209542_10002400_pt1 | contig 41996 bp, 43 predicted proteins | sample RifCSPhighO2_01_FD_184028 | JGI IMG/M metagenome (GOLD analysis project Ga0209542, IMG submission 184028) | Soil microbial communities from Rifle, Colorado - Rifle CSP2_plank highO2_0.1 (SPAdes) (version 2) | ecosystem: Environmental > Terrestrial > Deep subsurface > Rock core/Sediment ... | reverse complement strand
GACCGAATCGGTCCGCGTTTTCTTCATGCCGGCATCGGCTATGGCGGTAGCTGCTTTCCAAAAGACGTGAAGGCGCTACTCGCCACCGGCAATGAGATGGGCATCCCGATGGAGATTTTGGCCGGCACCGATGCGGTGAATCGCCGTCAGCGCGAGCGATTCACGGAAATGATCTTGAAAACGGTGCCGAAGAAGTCCGCCATCGCGGTTTGGGGTCTCAGTTTCAAGCCGAAAACCGATGATGTGCGCGAAGCGCCGAGCCTCGACATCATTCCAGCACTTGTAAAAGCCGGTCATACAATCACTACATTTGATCCGGCGGCAATGGAGAGAGCCAAGCCGTATTTGCCCAAAGAAGTTCGATATGCGAACAACGCGCTTGACGCGGCGAAAGGTGCCGCGGCTGTTGTTGTGCTGACAGAATGGGATGAATTCCGCGGCGTATCCCTCCAAAACCTTAAACAAATCATGTCGGGAAATTTGCTAATAGATGGACGTAATATCTTTGAACCTGCCGAGGTGACAGCAGCTGGGATGAAGTATCAGGGCATTGGAATCCCCCAGACTAAATCCTAAGCACTAAATTCTAAGCACCAATTAGGATTTAGAATTTAGTGCTTAGTGCTTTTTATCAATATATAATGAAAAGGTTAAAGGCTTATGAAAATTCTGGTTACAGGGGCGGCAGGCTTCATCGGGTTTCACACCGCGCAGGCGCTCTGCGCGCGCGGCGATGAAGTGATCGGGCTCGATAATTTTTCGCCGTACTATGATCCAAAGCTAAAAGAAGCCCGTGCAAAGATTTTGGAGAAGTTGCCGAACTTCAAGATGGTCCGCGGTGACATTTTGGATCAGAAAACCGTCGCGAAAGTGATGAAAGGTGTCGATCGAGTGTGTCACCTCGCTGCACTCGCTGGCGTGCGTTATTCACTCGAGCATCCGGACGAATATGTAGATACCAACATTCGAGGCTTCTTCAATATTATTGATGAAGTCCGCCTCCAGAAAATTCCGGGCTTAATTTACGCTTCCAGCAGTTCCGTTTATGGCGGCAATAAAAAGCAGCCTTCGCACGAAGACGACCGTGCTGATGACCCGCAGTCGCTCTATGGCATGACCAAGCGAGACAACGAGTTAATGGCTCATGTTTACCACATGCATTTTGATATTCCGGTCACAGGTCTGCGTTTTTTCACTGTCTACGGCGAATATGGCCGACCAGACATGGCGCTCTTCCTCTTTACTGACGCAATTTTGCATGACCGACCGATCGATGTGTTCGGCGAAGGCAAAATGCAACGTGACTTTACGTACATCGAAGATATCGTCAGCGGTATTGTGGCCGCGATCGATAAAAATTATCCAGAAGGACTTTTCAACCTGGGCTGCGGACGCCAAGAGGAGCTGATGGAATACATCGCCACGATTGAAAAAGCCTGCGGCAAAGAGGCCAAGAAAAATTTCTTGCCGATGCAGCCAGGCGATGTGCGCTCCACCAGCGCCGACATCAGCAAAGCCAAGAAGATGCTCGGTTTTGAACCCAAGACAATGATTCAGCAGGGCGTGCCGAAGTTTGTGAACTGGTATAAAGAATTCTATAAGGTTTAGTATTGCCACCCTTCGACAGGGCTCAGGCTGACAATGCGTGTCGTGGTGAGCTCTGTCGAACCAGACACGCATAAAAAGAAGGGCGCCGCGAGGGCGCCTGTGATTTGCAGGACAGCCTGCAGCGCAGTCATTCCAACAAGGCCTGTGGGTCAACAATGACCATAACCCCCAGGAAGATGGCGAGAACTCCAACGATTGCGAAGATGGCAGCCGAAGGAAGATCTTTCCGCCAGAGGGTCTTACCGGCAACGGTCATGGTGATACCACCAAAGCCCAGCATAATTGCAGACATGAAAAATTTCATGACCGCTCCCTTCTTAAAAAAAGGATTGTAGAAAGAACCGCTGTCGAAAACATACCCCCACTGACGCGCGAAGCAAGATAGTTGATGGCTGAAAAAACGGGCGCCCATGCGCCCGTAATATGCAGTTTCTATGGTTTTCTATGGAGGGTTATAGGCAACGTAAATCGCCATTCCACTCCAGCAGACGATCACTATTCCGCCGAGCAGTAGCAGAAGCATTATCCACGGGTGATCGAACCAATTGCCCGTCCTTGCGTTAACAATGAACAGGTATAGCCCGCACCCGAGAAAGCTCAGTCCTGTCAGCATCACAAGAACGCCGCTGATAATTAAAAAATTAAACACGGACATCCTCTTTACCAACGGCGCGAGCAGAGCGTGGCACACGGTACCACTTAGCTTCAGTCTCGCGGTCGGCCGACCAGACTAATATTCTGTGAACGACCAAGCCGCCGAGAATCATGCCCATTCCAATCGCGCCGATCAGGCCCAAGGCCCCACTTGCATACACAGCGTGCGGAACCCGGGCGCAGCCGACAATCGCAATTGTCAGTGCGAGCAGGACGCCGAACAAGCCGCGCTTGTTTCGAAACTGACTCGCCGTCAGCGCCTCGAAGGATGGGCAAAAAAGAAGCACCAGAATCATTGTCCAGAGCACAACCTGTACGAACTCTCTCATCGAACGGTCCTCCAAAAGGGTTAAAACGGTGGTGGGAAAAACCAAACTGCACTGGTGAATGTACAGTATAGTTTACATATATGCAAGCATTCAGGAAGTCACTTTCCACGTCAATATGCGGCTCATTGTATAGTTCCAGGCTGCTCCAACCAAAGCGCCTAAGAATACTGATAGTAAAGGAATGGTTCCGACGCTGAAGAGATAAATCGATACCGCGTAGTTCGCCAGGGCGCCAAGAGCACAGGCGATGTTATAACGGAGAAAACCATTAAGAGCGGTCAGACCACGTAGCCGTTGCCGTTTGAACGTCCACGCGTTATTGAGGATGAAATTAAAGAGGATCGCCACTTCGATGGCGCCTAGCACCGCCAGCGAAAACCCGGCGGCCGCGATTTGTGCGGCGTCCGTCAAGAATCGTTCAAGGATGAGATAAGCAAGGATGTTGACGATCACACCCAGGCTGCCCACGATGCAGTACTTAACGAACGTCAGAGGAATGAAGCGTCCGAATAAGACGTCATACAGATACTCCAAAAATTCCAATTGGATGCGCCACGAAAGTTTGCTTTCGCCGTGCAGACGTTGACCGAAGGTGAACGGTAATTCCGTTACTCGCGTTTCGGGTGAAACATGAACGAGGAGATCGAGCAGAATTTTGAAGCCTTTGGGATTCAGTCGCCGTAGCGCGTCCTCAAACACTGAGCGGCGAATCGCAAAAAAGCCGCTCATGGGATCTTTCACCGGCACTGCGCACAAGCGGATCGCCAGTTTTGTGCCGAGCCGACTCAAGGCGTAGCGGCGTTCATCCCATGAACCGACGCTGCCGCCTTCGGTGTAGCGCGAACCGATTGTCAGATCATTCCCCTCTTCGATTGCCTTGGTGAGACGGGGCAACAGATCTGTGTCGTGCTGCCCATCGGCATCCATGACTGCTAGTACATCGCCAGATGCAGCCAGCCAACCTTCAATGACTGCGGAAGAAAGTCCGTTGCGGCCAACACGGCGAAGCACGCGAATGTGAGGCTGCTCACGGGCAATATGCAATGCCACACGCCAGGTTCCGTCCGGAGAATCGTCATCAACAATGATGATTTCGTACGACATGTCCTTTAAAGCCGCCTGCACTTTAGGCAGGAGCACCGGCAGGTTCTGTGCCTCGTTGTAAGTTGGCAGTACTAAAGAAATCACCGGTATGTAGTATGAAGTAAGTCGTATGTTGTATGAAATACACTTTGTGCCTAGATACTACATACCACATACGACATACTAGGTACCAATGAAGATACTCGTTACTGGCTCTTCCGGCACGATCGGCACTCGTTTGTGCGAGATACTGTTGGCTGAGGGCCACGATGTGATCGGCGTGGATTGGGAGCCGAACAAGTGGCTGCCTGCTGTAGAAAAAATTCGCATCAATGCTGATCTCCGTGACTCGAAGGCCTTTGCGAACGTTCCAGGTGAAGTCGATACGATTGTCCATCTCGCCGCTAACGCACGTGTGTATGAACTTGTAGAAAGCCCAGATCGGGCTCGCGACAATATTTTGACCTTATGGAATGCTCTGGAATTTGCCCGGACACGAGGCATTCCGCGCTTCATCTTTGCGTCGTCTCGCGAAGGATATGGGAACATTAAAGTTGAACGCTTAAAGGAAGATATGGTTCGCGTGGAAAACTGTGAAAGTCCGTACACGGCGAGCAAAGTCGGTGGCGAAGCGTTCGTACATGCTTATAATCGTTGCTACGGCATGGGAACCGTCATTATTCGGTTCTCTAATGTCTATGGGATGTATGACGACTCCGTGCGGGTTGTGCCGCAGTTCTTCCGCCAAGCCAAAGCCGGTCAATCGCTGACCGTATACGGGAAAGAAAAATGCCTCGACTTCACCTATATCGACGATGCTGTGGATGGCATAAAGCTGATTTTGCAGAAATTTGACGATATCAACGGTGAAACTTTCAACCTCGCTTACGGTGAAGGCAACACAATTGTGGCCTTGGCTGAAATGATCAAAGCGGAGCTGCAAAGCAAATCCGCTATTGAAATGGGATCCTCCCGAACGGGTGAAGTTATCCGCTATGTGGCAGACATTTCTCATGCAAAGAAAAAACTGGGTTATGATCCCAAAATTTCCTTTAAAGACGGTGTCAAAAAAACCGTCGCTTGGTACAGCGAACATCTATTAAGCACTAAGCACTAAATTCTAAAGAAGGATTAGAGTTTAGAATTTAGTGCTTAGAATTTTATTGCCATGTACAGTAGCAGCCAATGGTTCCGCCTTTATCTATTGTCGTCCCCGTTTATAACGAGGAGCGAACCCTCCGGGAAATCATGCAACGCATCTACGATGCGTGCGGTGATATTGCGCAGATTGTTTTTGTGGATGATGGCTCGCGCGATCAATCCCTGGCTATCTTGCGTGCGCACGCACGGCCTCAAGATATTGTGTTAACAAAATCTAATGGTGGAAAGGGGTCGGCCGTTCGGATGGGGTACGAGCATGCGCGCGGACAATATGTGATCGTGCAGGATGCAGATTTGGAATACGATCCACATGACATTCCACCGCTCCTTGAATTCGCCCAGAAAGCAAACCACGCCGCCGTCTTCGGTTCGAGGCGTTTGAAAAAACAAAAGCAATTCATGCATTTGTCATTTTTTATTGGCGGCAGTTTTTTGACGTACTACTGCAATTTCTTGTACGGCACCAAACTGACTGATCAGCCCACTTGCTACAAAATGGTGCGCGGTGATGTTTTACGCACAATTCGGCTCGTCGAACATGATTTCCGGTTCGATCCTGAGTTAACGGCAAAACTGGCTCTGCGTGGCATCCAAATCGCGGAGTTTCCGATCTCGTACAAACCACGGTCTGTGAAAGAAGGCAAAAAGATCAATTGGAAAGATTTCTTTCGGTGGTTTTGGGTGTTTACTACTCTGCGCTTCTCGGCCGCAACATAAGACATTCGCTTCTACCGACAGCAACTTTGGGTTGGTTTTTTGAAACAAAAATCGGATCCGCAATTCTCTCTACAAAATCTATGTGATAAACGGGGCATCCCCGTCCAGGAACGTGTGACACCTGCAAATCTGATCGGAACAGGCCGCGTTCGTAGCTTATCGTTTCCAGTATATCTTTGGTAAGGATTTGCGCATGTGCAGAGGCAGTTTCGTTGAGGTACATTTTTGCCTCTGCAAATGAATACCGTGGTTCAATCGTAAGCGGGATAACTGGAGGGATCAGGCCGATATTCTGGTCGAACCACACGTGACACACGCTCACCGTGTACAGACATAGCATTCCAGCATGCGTTGCTACAATCAGAAATACACCCATGGCTACTGCAGTTTTGCGCCATTGCTTTGGGAACCACGTTACGATGTCGACTGCACCCCAGGCAGCGAATGCCAGTAAGATCGGAAATGCTGGAAAAACAAAACGCATGGAAAGGGTGGTCCAAATCATGGTGAGTACCACGGCGGACGCGGCCGTCCACAAGAGGAACATCCGCCCACGCCAGTGATTCCATAGACCGACGAGTAGGCACACGAAAAGGACCGGTAGTACGTTATGGAGCGGATTGAGGTAAAAAAGCGTGTTCTCCGTGATTACGCTCACATAGTTTGGCGATAATTGTTCGCGGTATTCTGAGTACAGTGGTGAACCAAAGACAAAATAATTCCGCAGCAGCCAGATTGAGAACAAACTAACACCAATAGTCATGCCCGTGTAAAACTCCACCGGCAGTCGGAGTGAGCGACGCTGGTAGAGCATGACTCCAGCAGCTAACGGAAAGAGAAAAACTCCGTTGTAACGGGCTAAGCAGGCCAATCCCATGTAAATTCCCATTGGAAGAAACCAGCGTGGCGATTCAGTGAGGCCACGATGCAGAAAAAGTACGGCCGCTAAGAACAAAATGGCATAGTGCAAGTCTGTCCCTCCACCGAGAACGAGGTAATTAAATGAATGATGGAGTGCAAGTAGGGGCACAACCGCCAGGGCAATCGGCTGCGGAAAGAAGCGCTTTAGTAATTCGTAACTGACATACATCACGCCAAATCCGGCCAGTAAGCTTAGCAGCTTCATGCCTAAGTTGGCTCCCAGCAAAAATGTAAACGGATAAGAAATAAATGCTAGCCACGGTAAGTGGAGGGCATACGGAGTGGTTCCATCTACTGTGTAACGCCCTGTCTCCCACAAAAACCGGCCGAGGAGCGCATATGCAGCGGTGTCTCCTGAAATGTCATACCACGGAAAATTAAACAGCCAGATAGCTGTGACAAATATCATGCTCCCCGCAAAAACCAATGTTATTTGCTGACGATCAATCACTGGTTACCACTCTACAGTTTTTTAATGAAAAACGTATTTCTTTCTCATTCCAAAATTCCAAAACATGACTGCAAGTGTCGCAATAACCTTGGCAATGAGATGCGATATCTCGGCACCTTCCACCAGAACGACTAAAATAACTTCAGTGAGCAGCATGCCGCCCGTTGCAATAAGAAAAACACTCGTCATTTCGCGGGTGCGGCTATGCTTACTCTCAAAAATCCACCAAATGCTCGTCAGGTAATTCCAAAAAAAGGCGATAATGAAGGCGAAGACATTCGCAATAAGATAATGAATGCCAAAAATTTCGGTGAAAATTGTGTATAGACCAAAGTCAACGACCGTGGACGACCCGCCTACAAAAAGATAGCGGAAAAATTGAATGTAGGGATTTCGCGTACGGCTGAAGAAGAGGCTGCGCATAGCTCCTGGCTATAATACGTGGTTCGTTGCGGAACCTCAAATGAGTATGTCGAACAAGTATGTAGTATGTTGTATAACAACGATCTAGATACTACATACTACATACGACATACTGCATACAATGAAGAATCGTTATTATATCACGATTGGGTTCATCGTCGCCTTTGCCTGCTCTGTTATTATTAACATTCCACTCTGGCATGCTCTGGTCTTTACCGATGAACTGCTGTGGCCTGACGTCATCCTCCAAAACGGTGACGAAGCTTTTTACTTAGCACGAATCCGCGAAGTGGCAGATGGACACCCGAACATGGGGCAGCCTTTTTTATTCGAACGACGTGATGAACCATACAACTACGGCGTGGCTGGTGAATTGATTCTCGGTTCTCTCATGCGACTGAAAGGGCTTTCTATAAAAACCGTGACGATTCTGGCTGATAGTGTCGGTGTTTTTCTCTTAGTGCTAATGGCTTGGCTTGCCCTCCAAACTGTAGTACCAGATTGGCGATGGCGGCTTCTCGCGATCGCTTGGTTTTTTCTCGGTGCCAGTCTCTTCATCGGGCAACGGATCGTCAGCCCCCAGCTGAATCTCATTCCTGTTTTTCTCTATTTACTGGCACTCTTTCACCCGCGGCGTGAGCTACCGCAGTGGTGCGTGATTCGGGGAACATTAATTGGGACTTTGTTCTACGTGTATCCCTACTATTGGACATACTGCATTAGCGCCGAAGCCTTGTTGATTCTCTGGGATTTGTATCACGAGAAGAATTGGTCCGCGCGGATCCAACGGATACTTTGGACAAGCCTACCACTCTTGATCATTGCCCTACCCTGGCTGATCGGCGCTTGGCAAAATCGAGGTGATGTCCTGATGGCCGAGACACTCACTCGGCTGGGACTCATTCATACGCGCTGGCCAAAGGGACCAATCCATCAACTCCAAGCTATTTTGGCGATCGCGGCGATATGGTGGCTAGCACGCAGTAAGAAAGATGTTGCCGCCGCCTGGCCTTTACTATCATTCGTGGGCGCAGCTCTCGTTGTCTATAACCAAGCGATCTTGACGAATGCAGAACTGGAGTTTTCCAATCACTACTCCATTATTTCGCGCATTAGCGTGCAATTAGCTGTGGTTTGGTTGCTCATGCACTTGCCCACTCATTACCGCTGGCTCCAACTCAGCGGGGTATTGGCAATTTCCGCATTGATCATTCTCCAAACTATCAGCTGGCAAAATGACGTGTGGAATCAGTTTACAACGCACGCCCAGAGTCCGAATCGTTCCACGGATCGAGCTGTTATGGATGCATTGAATGCATTGCCCACGGAACAAGTAATCGTCACTCCCCTCACCTTCGCGACGGATGTGGCGATCTATACCCCTCATTATCCGTTCTTTTCTAATGCTACTCGTCTCATGCCTGTGGCAAATGATGAACTAGTCATGCGCGCTAGAATCATGCGGCAATTTTTCCCCGGCGACAAAATAAGTCCTCGCATGGTTGTAGGAACACATCATATAAATCTCGCAGTTCATAAGCGCATTGAATGCCGTGTCTTCAATCTCCTGCCTGGTCGGTCTGTTGATTGTGATTCGATCAAACCCGAACAATTTTTGTCATCACTTTGGCAAGAGTTCGTTACGGCACCGCGATTCTCTGGAACGGAATTGTTTTCTCTCTTACGGGAAAAGCATGTCGGCTATCTCCTCGCCGAAAATGTGCCTGCATCACTTCTTTCTCGCTTGGAATTAGTCGCCACAATTGAGCCTTACAAGCTCTATAAATTAAAAGTTTAATAATTAACCTCGGTTTGCGAAGCGAATTCTTAATACCGAAAGAAATGCTTCTTGAATTTCGTGCCTACTTAAGTTGGAAATTCCCCGCCGGCGGTTAATAAAGACTGTGGGTACTTCGGCAATGCGGAATCCTTTGCGGTGCAACTGGTAGGCCACTTCAGACAAAACAACGTACCCTTTCGCATCAATCCGATCAAAATTCAGCGCCTCGATAGCTCGCCGTTGGTAACAACGGAATCCATTTGTATAGTCTGAAATAGGAATGCCCAGGACAAGTCGTGCATAACGGTTAGCCCAACGACTAAAAAATGTCCGCTTAGCCCCCCAGTTATGAATTTCACTGGTTGGAAGGTATCGTGACCCAATCACCATGTCGCTCTCTCGAATTGCCTGGAGGAAGAGTAGAATTTCCTCTGGCTTATGAGAAAAATCAGCATCCATTTCAAAAATGAGGTCGTATCCATGCTGCAAAGCATATTGGAACCCAAAGAGCACAGCTGATCCCCTGCCTCCTTTCCCTTCGCGTACCTGCAATTTAAGACGATCGCCATGTCGTGACTGCGCTTCTCGCACAACTGCCGCCGTTCCATCGGGCGAATTATCATCGACAACAAGAACATGAGCATCTGACTGCTGCTGCAAAATTGCGTCCATGAGTTGCCCGATATTTTCTCGTTCGTTGAAGCACGGAATGATGATAAGCACCCGTTCTGTGGCCATCAGACTGCGGAGAGTGAAACATTCAGGCGTTTTGCATCAGCTTCCATCATGATACGAGCTAATTCGTCCATACTTGTTTGCGCTGCCCAGCCTAATTGGCGCTTGGCCTTGCTGGGATCACCGAGCAGTATGTCGACTTCGGCTGGACGATAGTAATGCGGATCGATTTGTACGATAACGTTGCCTGTACGTTTATCAATATATTTTTCTTCTTTGCCACTCCCCTTCCGTTCAAACGAAATACCCGCGTACTTCAGACATAATTCGAGAAATTCGCGCACGGAAGCAGTTTTACCGGTTGCCAGTAAATAATCATCTGGCTCCTTTTGCTGCAACATCTGCCACATGCCCTCCACATATTCTTTGGCGTACCCCCAGTCACGCTTAGCATCGAGATTGCCAAGATAAAGAGACTGCTGCGTTCCAGCCAAAATGCGTGCCAAGCTGAGCGTAATTTTGCGAGTGACAAAATTCTCGCCACGCCGCGGCGACTCGTGATTGAAGAGAATGCCGTTCACGGCATACATGCCGTAACTTTCGCGATAATTCCGCGTGAGATGAAAGGCATAAGCCTTTGCACATCCATACGGACTCCGTGGATAAAATGGTGTCTCTTCGTTTTGCGGCGTTTCTAATACTTTGCCAAACAGTTCACTGCTGCTCGCCTGGTAAAACTTTGCTTTTATCCCAGTGGAGCGCAGCGCTTCCAGTAAGCGCGCTGCGCCGATGCCAGTTACATCGCCCGTATATTCTGGCATATCAAAACTCACTCCCACGTGGCTCTGGGCTGCCAAGTTGTAAACCTCATCAGGACGTGTAGCCATCAAAATCCGGACGAGCGAGTTGGAGTCTGCCAAGTCGCCGTAGTGGAGTTTCAGAGACACTTCCACTTCATGCGCTTCGGAGAAGAGGTGTTCGATGCGCTCCCGATTAAACGTGGACGCACGGCGAACCATTCCATGCACTTCATATCCTTTCTGAAGCAGGAGTTCCGCCAGGTAGGAACCATCTTGTCCTGTGATGCCTGTAATGAGCGCCCGTTTCATAGGTGATAGCGTATTAGACAAGCCCCTTAGACACAAAGAACTGCTCCAGAACTTGGCTCATATAATGGAGATCGGGCTCCTTCAGGCCCTGATGGCAGCCAATGTAGAAGCCGTAGTCATTGATCCATGACGCATTCGGGAAATCCGACTGTCGGATGTGCATTGATTCATATACTGGCTGATTGATGAGCGGCACCATGTCGCGCGTTTCAACATTCCACTCCTCAAGGTATTGCACCAATGCCGCTTTTCTAATTGGAGCATCCTTTCGGATGACAATCGGGAACATCATAAATGCATGTTCTTGAATAGCCAAGTCATAGCTCGGCAGTTGGAGCCACACTTCAAAAGGACGCAAGAGAGTCAGTAGTGTCTGCGCATTCTTGTGACGGATCTTCAATGTGCCTGAGAATCGTTCCAACTGGCCACAGCCAATGGCCGCCTCTAACTCTGTTGCCCGGAAACTGTAGCCTCGCCGCACAAAATGGAATCGCCGCTTGATCACCTGCTCAAACTTCGCGCCATCGATATCTTTATCGTCATCAATGCTGATGTAGATGCCATCGCGCCCATGATTCGCAAGGCTGCGGAGAATTCCGGCGTACGTTGGATCATTTGTTACCGCTAATCCTCCCACTCCAGTGACCACGAGGTGGGCAATGTACGTTGAGAAGCAGCTGATATCACCAAATGAACCGGTTTTTCTCCCTTTATAAGAGACACCGACCGTTTCGGCGGAGTCCTCGATGACGCGCAAGTTGTGTTTTTTTGCGATCGCCATGATCGGATCCATATCCGCGACCAAACCAAACAGATGCACCGGCATGATAGCGCGCGTCTTCTTAGTAATCTTCGCTTCAATTGCGTCAGGTTTGATATTGTAAGTGATGGGATCACAGTCAACGAAGACTGGCTTTAAGCCATGTTCTAAGACGACATTCGCCGTGGCGACGAAGGTTAGGGCAGGCACGATCACTTCATCCTCTGCTTGCCAATTTTCGGTTTCCTTTAAGCAGGCTATGGCAATGCTCAATGCACTTGTGCCGCTATTCACAAAAACTGCGAACTTGCAGTCGTGTAATTGCGCAAATTCCCGCTCAAAGCGACGGCAAAACGGTCCGTACGAAAGCCGGTCGCTTTCTAGCGCCTCCTGCACGTACGCTTTCTCGGCTTTGCTTAAACCGAGGGTACCGACTCCTAGTTGTTGCGACCGACGCTGCACCATAGCAGCGTAAATCAATGGCCCCGAAACGGCGAGTAAATCCGGCGAATGTTGTTTTGCTGGTCTGCGCCCCTTCGCCTACACTCCTGCTACCCGTGGCAAAGGCAAAACCGTCACTTTGTATCGTCGGCATGGGCTACGTTGGCTTACCCCTTGCGCACGCATTCGCGCGCGCAGGCTACCGCGTCCATGGTTTTGATGTGAATCCCCGCCGCATTGAAGAATTAAGCGCGGGATTTGACCGAACTTTGGAACTGACCGAAGCTGAACTGCGCAGTGTGAAGATTGCATACAGCACGGATCCGAAAATTATAAAAGAATCTGACATCATCATCGTCGCGGTTCCCACGCCGATTGATGAAAAAAACAATCCTGATCTGACGATGCTGATGTCAGCTTCGACGACAGTCGGGCAAAATTTGAAGAAGGAGGCCATCGTTGTATATGAGTCGACGGTCTGGCCGGGAACTACAGAGGAAATCTGCGGCCCGATCATTGCCAAAGAATCGGGCCTGCAATCCGGCCGGGATTTTTTCCTCGGTTATTCACCCGAACGGATCAATCCCGGTGATAAAGAGCATACGGTCGATAAAATAATTAAAGTGGTCGCTGGTCAGACCGAAAAAACGACTGATGCCCTTTGTGATTTATACGGTTCAATTGTGAGTGCCGGCATTCACCGTGCTCCCAGCATCAAAGTCGCCGAGATGGCCAAGGCGATTGAAAATGCCCAGCGTGATCTGAATATCGCCTTCGTAAATGAGATCGCGATGATGTCGAATGCGCTTGGCATCGCCACAAACGATGTGTTGGAAGCGGCTGGCACTAAGTGGAACTTTCTCCGTTTTCGGCCTGGCCTCGTTGGCGGGCATTGCATTGGCGTCGATCCATATTATTTGGTTGAAAAAGCCAAGCAGCTAGGCATGACAACGCACGTCATCACGGCCGGGCGAAGCGTAAATGACGGCATGTCGCTGTATGTTGCTCAGCAAATCTTAAAGGCTCTGTCGGATATGCGCGGAGCGCGCGTATTGATCTTGGGCCTAACGTTCAAAGAGAATATTCCTGACGTTCGTAATTCTAAAGTTCGCGACGTTGCCCGGGCTCTCGAGGCCGCTGGTTGTGATGTACTCGCGCATGATCCTTTCTATGATGCTGCCGCAACAAAGGCACTTGGCTATAACCCTGGTACGATTAGCGATGGCCCGTTTGATGCGATTGCTTTGTTGGTTCCGCATGAGCAGTATCTCGCTCTGTCAGTTGGAGAAATCACTGGGGCGATGAAGCCTGGTGGTGTTCTTTATGACCTCAAGGGCGCATTACCGAAAGAATGGTTCACGGACGCACTGTTTAAGGTGCTGTCATTGTAGATTTCAACAATGTCATTTGTCGCTGGTCACTGGTCAGTTAATTAACAAGTGACTAGTGACTAGTGACTGTTTACACTGCCACCATGTCTCTCCGCGCCGTCCTCTTAGGTTGCACTAGTGCAACGGTGCTCTTAGCGCTTCTCGCCCTTGCACCTCTACCGCTCTACCTGCCACTACTTGATGCACGCGTGCGGGCTGCCTCGATTGACGCAATGAACGATCTGCGTGATCAAGGTTTTTGGCTGATCAACATGGAATTGCAATCTACTGAAATGCGCGAGATCGACGTTTGTTTTACGTGGGAATATCGCTATCGCAATCGTCTTGGCATCGCTGAGCCTCAAAGTATCCAAACCTGCCATGAAATCTAAGCTGGAGATCACTCTGTGGGTGGCTCTCACTCTTGGCATTGTGCTGCGCGCCGTGAATGTACTTGATGCGCCTGTCACTACAGATGAAGCTCAGTTTCTCCTCGGCGTTCCGCACTCCCAGCCGCCACTCATTTTTTGGCTTCTAACAGGCGTGCAATGGCTATTTGGCCCCGATCTGATGATGACTCGCGCGGTAACTGTCCTGGTCGGGATCAGCAGCCTTGCGCTGGTCTATCTCCTCTGGAAAGAGCTGTTTGGTGAAGAGCACGCGCTTCTTGCGGCCGTCATTGCAGCCTTGGTGCCTGGACACATAGCCTTTAGCCGCGTCGTATACTTGGATGTTTATTTGGTGTTTGCGTGGTTGGGGCTCGCTTACGTCTATGTGAGGACTCTCCAAAACGAAAAGGATGGGTTATCGATCTTATTTCTGTTTGTTACCGCACTTCTCGCAACATTTATCAAATCACAGGGTTTTATGTTTATAGGTTTATTACTGCTTCATCGCTTCTGGGTGAAACGTCGCGTAGTTTTCAGTGATCCAATCGTCCAAGTCCTAATCCTAGCCCTCATTCCCATCGCCTGTTACTTTGTAGCGCATCCTAAAATTCTGGCGACTTCGTTTGCGAATATTGAACGGGAGGCGTTTGGTCTATCACTCGGACGTCTTCTCGACATCGCCACAATGTGGTGGGAACAAAATCGTTTGTTTACACTGCTGATGCTGGCCGGAGTCCCCTTTTTAAAACGGGCTGGCTGGCTTATCAATAGTCTTTGCTTATTGGCCTTGGTTCTCCCCTTCTTGTTTGGAGCCGGTCATATTTACTATTCCGCATACACAATCGCTTTTGCGTTTCTCGGCGTATTCGCACTCATACAAATGAAGGAGCGAGTACGTGAAGGGGCGCTCCTACTTTTGGGTCTTAATGCCTTTCTTATTCTGGGTCCCCGGCAGCTTTGGGAAAGCCCTTGGCAACACGAATGGTTCCGGGAGCGCGCTTATTGGAATGACAACGCTGACAAAGTGAATGCTGTTCTGGCTGGAGCTGACGAGATTACAGTGGTCACGCCAGTCGGCCACGAAGCCCGCTGGTATTTGGAACCTAAAATACGTGTACTTGCCCCAGACGCTCTCACGAATGTCACCGGCTACATCGTCCAAATGACAAATCTCTCCCAGCCCGTCACCCTCACGGGTTCTATCGTCGTCCATGAAGATGAGCATGTAAGGGTCCTTTTCATTGCAGCCGACGAAACCGGTCAGGCAGAATAAGGTCTCTATGGCTTGGAAAGGAAAAACCGTCGTTATCACTGGTGGCACCGGCTTTATCGGCAGTCATCTGGCTGAGTTTTTGCGGGATCAGGGGGCGAAGATCCGCATCCCCTACCGCGAATCTTCAGAATGGCTGACGGCGAATAGTAAAAAGATGGATTTCCGACAAGGCGATATAACAGACATCGCTTTTCTCAAAACATGTTTAGAAGGAGCGGATTACGTTTTCCATTTAGCATCGTTCCGACAGCACATTGCTTTTCATTTGGAGCATGCCACCGAAGTGATCGAAAAAAATGTGCAGATGGCGGTCGCGCTAGTGAATGTTCTCCGTGAACGTCCGATGCCATTAACATTCTTCAGTACGGCGAACATCCCCCCTGACTATACGATCTTTGAAGCGATTCAGTCGCACGTCGATGGATATCATCTCGGTAAAGCACTCTGCGAAGTGTTGTTTACCGCTTTGGCACACGAGACGAAACAACCTTTCTTATGCGTTCGTCCCGTCAGCGTGTACGGACCGCGTGATAAGTTCGCGGTTGATGCCAATGTGCTACCTGCTTTAATCACAAAAGCGGCAACGGCGGAGAAAGAGTTAATGGTCTGGGGAAGCGGTCGGCAAAAAAGGAAATTTGTCTACGTAGAAGATGTGATCCAGGCAACATGCACACTGCTTGAGGCTGGGGCAACCGGGATTCAGTATCTAACGCCTCCTGAAACGATTGCCATCGCCGACTTAGCTCAAAAAATCTGTCAGCACGTCAATCCCCAGTTAACGCTGACGTTTGATACGACCAAACCAGAAGGTCCGCATCAAGACCGCCCTTTTCCCACTCACTCTGCGTTGGCTTCATTCCCTTGGACACCAATGGATCAAGGCCTGCAAAAGACGGTGCAGTGGTGGAAAACGAACATTAAATAGATCGCAGCCGCTCCTCCGCTGTTAGGAGATCTTCTTTTGTATCAACTTCCATACACAATTCATCCTGGTAGTAAGCCGGAGCGAGATAAATTTCATCTAATAATTCATTAAGAGCATCTTCAGCATAACTGTTCACATCGCCACGTTGAACATATTGATCAATTTTTTCCATCCATCGGGCAACATCCTGCTTCAATAAGCGATAGATTGGCATACAGGCGTGTGCGCCTTCGCCAAAGACGTTGACGCCTATTCCGGTGATGCGATCGTGCTGAATACGAGCTTTGAAATCTTTTTGTGGTAATTCCCCTTCTCTTTGGACAAGCGCTGCGCTTTTCGGTGCAGCTAAAAGCTGCTGTAGGAGTGAAGCTTCATACACCATGTCGCCATGGAACAGGAGAACGTCGTCATGAAGATCATCGCGAGCTAACCAAAGTGAGTAGATATAATTTGTATCGGCAAATTTGGGATTATTGACGAAGGAAATTGATAAATCATGACCAGCGTCTCCTTTAGTGTATTCGATGATCTGATCGGCCCCATAACCTGTGGTAACGAGAACCTCCGTGATGCCAACATTCCGCAAATCTGTGAATATTCGGCCGAGAATCGGCGTGCCGGAAACCGGCAGAAGCGGCTTAGGCAAGCCCTCCGCTGTATCTGCGATTCGCGACCCTACGCCGGCTGCCAGAATCACTGCTTTCATTAGAGAATGGAGTGAAGCATTGTTCGGAGAGATTCGGCGGTGAATTGATAAGGATTATTACTCATCCGTTTGGGAGCAAAAGCATGACGCACGATAATATCGATATCTTCACGCTTGATGTTGAGGCCGCTCAAGCGTGTTTGCAGTCCGCTGCGGTCCATCATGAAGCGGATGACCGCTGCAGCATTTTCGATGGATGTGACACTCATAGCCTCGTAGAAAGCTCGGGCACGTTCAGGCATTGCCTCCGCGTTGAGCGGAAGGATGGCCGGCAGCGTGATGCCCACTGCTTGCCCGTGCGGCACGCCGAAGTAGAGCGTCATGGGGTAGCTGATGCTGTGGCAAGCGGCAGTCCGCGTGTTACTGAACGCTTGTCCTGTCCGTAGACTGCCCAGCATCATATCGTGGCGCGCCTTTTTGTCCGTTCCATCGGCAACGGCGCGGGGTAATGCTGGCAACATCAAACTAATAGCCTCAAGGGCGAGCGCATCTGAGGTTGGATTGTGATTGTTATTCCAGTACGCCTCACACGCTTGTGTGAAGGCATCCATCCCGGTGTTTGCAGTGACATCTGGCGGCATGGAGTATGTCAATTCTGGGTCAACGATTGCCTGCGCTGGATACAATTCTTTATAAGCCAGTGAATATTTCTGCTTTGCGTCATGATCCCAAAAGACGGCGAACGGTGTCACCTCTGAACCTGTGCCCGCCGTGGTCGGCACCGCGATAACTGGCAGAGACGGCGCCGTGGCGCTCGCTTCGCCATTGAGAAGATCTAGGACGGCGGCTTTTTGGTTGGCACAAAAGGCCACTCCTTTTGCCAAGTCCAAGGCGCTACCGCCGCCAACCGCCAAAAGGAGGCCTGGATTGAGTGCCTGTATCTGCATAGCCATTGATTCAAGCGTCGCCACTTCGGGCTCTGGTGCAAAATCGTCAAAATGTTCGACCTGTTTGCCTTGCAGTACCTTTTTGAAGATAGATTCATTGGCTCGATACGATTTTTTTCCATGAAAAAATGCAATTCGCTGCGCTGAATCCAGGAATCTTGCTAATTCTCCGACACAGCCTTCCCCAAACGTAATGGGTGTCGGCATTTCGTACGGCATTATCGATCAGGGGGGAAATTTTTCCCAAATCTTTCGGTCACATCAGGGCAGGAATATTTATCAGACACACGCCCGACACCATGGCTGGTATCACTACGCACTTTGATGTGCAGCAGAGCCGGCCCTGATTTACCTTTCAATTTTGCGATGGCACTCGATAATTCATTTGCAGTTATAGCACGCTCTCCCCTTTCGTAACCGCAGGCTAACGCAGCCGCCACGAAGTCAGTCGTCGGCGAGACCGTCGGTTGCCCTAGAGTTGATGCATATGCTTCGTTATCTAAAACGACGTGCAAGAAATTTTTGTACTTACGATGACCAATGAACGGCAATAAACCCATGTGCATCATGAGTGCACCGTCTCCATCGAGGGCAACAACGAGTTGATCGGTGTATTGCGCACAGCCGGCAGCAATACCGCTGATCAGTCCCATGGAACCCATCATGTAAAAATCCGGTGTGTCTTTGACAGTAAAGGACTCACGGCTGATCATCCCCGTGGTGGACAAGAAAACGGCTTCGGGAAGCTCTTTTTTAACGATATCGAGAGCCTCTTTCCCCGTCATAGAGAACTGAGCGCCTGGCCGCTGCTTGGCAGCATAATCAGCAAAGAGGCCTTTTCGCACGCAAAGCACGGTGGGTTTTTTGCGTTTAAGGGCCTCCTGCTTCATCGCGCGGAGATCTTCACGCCATGATTCAGTTGTGATGACCCGGTATGGTAAGTCGTACGTTGCAAAGTATTTTTCCATGTTCGCTCCCACAATCCAATGTTCTGGCGCGTCTGTTCCGTATCCTTCTTCAGCGCGCCACGTGACGAGCATAAGGGCTGGGATGTCATAAATTTGGTGCAGCGATGTTAGTGGATTGATGATGTTCCCAAATCCTGAGTTCTGCATGAAAACCAGCGGCAACTTTTTGGTTACCATGTAGCTGCCAGCGCCAAACGCCATGGCATGTGATTCATGCGCCGGATTAACGTATTCAACTTCTTTCGGATGATCGACGGCGTACGCGATCAGCGAACTGATCAGCGAACAAGGCACGCCAACAAATGGCCCGATTTGTTCTTCGGACAGCGCCAGAAAGAACGCGTGAGGATCAATGGCCGCTACGGATGGGGCGGATGTCATCGGGAATCGCGGAGAATCATACAAAGTTGATCGTAATCTTCGCGCGAGTGAACTTCCGCCCATCCAGTTTGTGCTTCAAATGTAGTGATTGGAACCTCACGTGCGATGAGCTTTTCGAGGAAGGCGTTGAGCGTCAGCTGGCGCTCTTCTTTGTCAGAAAGGCTGGCTGCCAATTGCCTCCACGCGGCCACGCCTTCGGGATTCAGCAGTACCAAGCCGACAAATTCGCCGTGACGTTCGCCTTCGGCAATATCTTTGGCAACTTTGCGCAGAACATTGCGCGGGTGGCGCTCAAGAGTGCGCATTCCCGTGTGGCGCGGGTTTGCCAGTGTGACGTAATCGAAGGCTTTGCCGGCCCGTTGAATCGGACTGATCATGACGACGACTGGATCGTCACACGTAATGAATGATTGGAGATTCTCATGCGAGACAATGACATCGCCAAAATGAATCAGAACGCTGTCCGTGAATTTATCGGCTACTTGTTCAATCGAATATACGATGCCTGCTTGTTCTTTGGAATCAATCTGACGCTTGGTTGCGCCTTCGACGGCAACTTCGTTGCCTCGATAGCCGGTAACAACAGTTACATCTTGAACACCGGCTAGGTTTAGACTTTCCACAATCCGTTGTATGAGCGGTTTCCCCTCTACATTCAACATTGCAATCGAACCATTTTGCACGAGGTCAGCCATGCCCGATCCGACTTGCGGCACGCCGGCAGCGGGAATGATGGCGTGGACGGTTTTCTGCGTCCGCAAATATTTTTTCTCGTGTTCTTTCAATGTGAACATGCCCTGCAATTCAAAAATTTCTTTTACCGGTGCGATCGAGTCTTCAATGCGCACCGTGGATTTGTCGCGATCGATGACATCAAAAACATCGTGCATGGCCTTGATGCTGGCTCGAATGCCTTGGTTTGCGTAAATGACCATGTTCACACCCAGTTTTGTCATTTGGTCATACGTCATATCGGGATACGTCGTCGGAATGAGTACAACCGGCGATCGCTTTGCCCAAACACGGAGAAATTCTCTGATCTCACTGGAGTCTTTGGCTTTCGAGTGAATCACAATGCCGTCCGCGCCGGCTTGTACGTACGCTTGGGCACGTTTGATCGCTTCAGCCTGGCCCCAGCCGGCAATCAGCGCTTCAACGCGAGCGATGATCACAAAATCTTCTGACTGCCGAGCGTCTTTGGCCGCTGCGAGTTTGCCGCAGAATTCAGAAATACTCGCCAGCTCCTGTCGGCCCGGCACAAAACTGTTTACTTTAGGAAAGAGTTTGTCTTCGATGATCACTGCAGCGATGCCGGCGGCCTCATACTGCTGAACCATGTATGCAACATTGCTTGAATTGCCGAAGCCGGTATCAACGTCGGCAACAACCGGTAGCCCGCTAGCAGTATTCATCTCCTGCGCCCGCTCCAAAAACTGCGTCATGGTTAAGATGTTGGCATCCGGCACACCGTGACTGGCCGAGATTTCGAGTCCGCTGGCCCACACGCCATCAAAACCATGCTGTTCGATTAATTGGGCCCCCAAGCCATCGTGGGCACCGACAATCCGTAAAGGCGTATCACCCGAAGTAAAACGAGCACGAAACTTGGCGGCCTTCGCAGGCATGTTGGGATTGTAAGCCCTCCTTGCGCAAATTCAAGCCGTTTCCCCGCGAAGTTGCTATGATCACGCCATGAAATTGGGCAATTTGCCAAAGCCGCTGCCCGCGTCTGCCTACGAGGCCACGCGTGCTTTTGCTCGCCAGAAATACTCTGGAATTGCCAACTTGGTGGACATCGTGGAGTTCGGCACCACCAATCTCCCCGGCATCTCGGATGTCGACCTGATCGCCATCACCAAGGCGAATCAACCAGTGGAGATGCCCTACATGCACGAAATATACTCGGGCACGTACGCTCCGATGCACAGACCATTTGTTTATAGTGAAGAAACATTCCCGCGCTTGCGATTCATTGATCCTTGGATCATTCACATCAAGCCACTCTTCAATAAGTCGGATGGATATTCCATTGAAGACATCCAAACGCTCAGCGAGGAGGAGCATACATGGCTATCACTTCGCTTCATGTTGCAGTGGTCTTGCACACTCTTGCGACTCATTGGCGAAAGCGAAAGTTTTGGGAGATTTCTGTCTCATCTGTATCTGGGAATATGTATTGTCGTTAAATACATGTACCGAGAATTACGACGAATGGGTATCACCACCGAAGATGATCCACACATTCCATTTTATGAGCGCATTCGCGAGGAATGGTTCACTCTTTCGCCAGAAGTACAACAGGCGCGCCTGACAGAGGGGCTGGAACATCTAAAAGATTCTATGAGGAGAATCATCCGCCTCATGCAAACGCATTTAGCATCAACGACGAAAATGCGCTCGGTGCCTCAGGACATCAACATGCATAGCCATGCCAAGCAAATGCTCACGGAGTACCCGAATTCATTGATTCTGGATGGTGGCGCGCGCGTGTTTGTCTTCCAAAAAGGACGAACAGACGCAGAAGTGTGCATTCAAACACTGCAAACTCCTCTCAAAAAATATGGTGGGAGCTTTACGCGCATCATCTACATCCTCCCCCTCGAGCTTGGCGTATTCTATGCCCATTATTTATATGGAAGTGGTCCCGTTTCTCAGCGCGTGCAATCCAAAATGGCTACGGACTTAACAGAATTACCCTATTCCCCTTCCCCAGTCGTTGACCAATTTGTGACTCTCACTGATCAAATTGTAGCTGACACGAGAGGTGTTACCTCCGCTAAGTATTTTTTTGAGACGTTTGGTCTCCGGCAAAAAAGTAGCCGCAAGCCTCTCCGGCAATATCTCAGCCTGATGCTCTCAGCTCTCACTCGCTTGCTATCGTTATCACCTTTGGCAAAGACGTTCCGACAGAAAACGTTTCGATCTACTCTCGCGCAATGAAAATATTGACTATCAGTCCGCTATTGGACGGAACAAACGGCTGGTCGACGAATGCCATCAATATAATTCATGGCCTTGAAAGCCTCGGAAACACGGTCATCTCGGTGACTCCTGCGGGAGCAGGTGCGGGAACACACCCCATCGTGCCGGCTGCGATGAAGTTGTACGCTTTTCCGTGGTTGGCTCCTCTAGCTGCTTGGCGCGTCCGGAATGTTATCCGTAAGGAGCAACCTGATGTGGTTCATATCATTGCCGAACCGTACGCTTTGCTCACTCCATTCTTCGGAAAAGCGCTTCGGAAGAAAGTTGTGCTCACTCTGAACGGAACGTATGCCGTTTTTCCGTTGAGGCAACGCATTCTGCGTTGGTTTGCGAAGCATTATTACAAAAATCTGCACTGCTTCATTTGCATTAGCAAATTTACGCAGCAAGCGGTATCGCAACGACTTGGAACGATCGATACTTCATTACAAAATCATTTCGATCAGCACTCACATGTGCTGCATATTGGAATCAAGTTGCCTCCGACTCCGCAATTCCCACGTAATCTCTCTGATCCAGTGAAGCAAATAGTGTTTGTGGGCGGACTCAAGCTACGCAAAGGTGTACTGGAAGCGATCGAAGCCTGTGGTGCATTCAAAAACATCTCGAAGACACCATTTATATTGAATATTGTGGGCAGCACAACAGAAGCGACTTGGTACGTTGAAGAAGTACAGAAGCGGATTCGGGATTTAGGATTGCAAGACCAGGTCCGCGTTCTCGGAACGATCTCGGCTTCGGAATTAGAGCAGCAATATCAGCAGGCTGACCTCTTCCTCTTGCCGTCCATTACAGACCCTGACAACTTCGAAGGCTTCGGCATCGTCTTCATTGAAGCGAATGCCTACGGTGTTCCGTGTATTGGGCCCGATACCAGCGGTGCCGCTGAAGCAATTAGTGAAGGAATCAGCGGCTACCGCGTGAATCCCGCCGACGCAGCGGCCATGGCCGAGCGGATGCGGTGGATATTGGATGAAGGGCGTATTTCCGCCGAGCAATGCCGCGCTTGGGCGGAAGAACATGACACGCTTGTCAAAGCCAAAGAGTTGCTTACCATTTATGCAAAGTGCGTCGCCTGAAGAAGAAACATCTTATGTGGGGACTCTACACACTGATTGGAGTGGGAATGCTCCTGCGCATTTTTTCATTCAGCTGGAACTATATTCCGCACGGTGATGTTGATACCGATGTCCAAGTGGCCCAGTGGCTCGCCACGATTGGCGAATTCATGATTGATCCGGAGGCGGAGACAATCATGATCGGGCAAGTTCCGTATGATGTGTCGGAATTAGGCGGTGAGCGCTCCATTCAACACCCACCACTGTGGGCGCTCCTGGGTGCAGGCACCATGCACTTCCTCGGCCTACCGCTGAATGCTGGCGGCGCCTACTTTGCGTATCGGCTCCTGAGTCTGCTCAGCGGCGCAGTGGTTCTCTGGCTCAGCTTTGTGGTTACTCGCCGCTTTGTTGACGCACAAGCGGCGTGGATTGTCACAGGCCTGCTGGCTGTGTCATGGCTGATGATCGATTATTCGGGCAACGGCTCCTTTTACATGCTGCAGACAGTGTTCTATCTCCTCTGGCTGATCATTGTGTCTGAAAAAATGACGATTGATCGTAAGGCGCTGGCCTTAGGCGCTATCTGCGGCGCAGCGTACATGTTGAGCTACCAAAGCATCTTTATGATTGGAGCTTCAGTCATTGCCTTATTTGTTGAACACCGAAAATCGTTGCTCAACGTGGCCCGTGGTTCAATCATTGTGATCGCAGTTACGATCATCATTGCTCTGCCATGGCTCATCCGCAGTTACCTCCTCTTTGGTGATCCAATGTTTGGTCACACCGTGAACACCGTTGGATATTTGTACGAGAAGGCCGGAATTTACACCGAAACCGTGGCGACAACATTCTTCGGCATGGTAAAGGTGGCGAATTTCTCACTGAACCATTGGCTCATCAACAATTTATATTACATTGCGCGGAAATTATTTATTTTGGCGCCTGTTGCCTTCATTTTCTTTGCGTACGCGCTTGTTGAGTACATGTTCGATCGAAAAAGATTCCGCAAAATGCTGCCGATTCTGCTGCTACTCGGCTTACACATGGCCATTTCTGCGGCCTGGCCCATCACCAAGTTCCGTTTCTTCGTACCGATGCTGCCACTAGTTTTGATATTGGCGTTTGAGCACATCAAACATCTGAAGTTTGACGCAAAGAAGAAGCAATTAGTGATTGGTGGCACCTTCGCTGCATTCATTCTTCTCTCGGCGCTCACGTGGTACGACGAGCCAACGCACACGTATTATTATGATGGTGCACTAACAAACGATCCGTTCCGCGATACAGAAGCGGAGTATCAATTCATGCTTGATCATGGCTACAAAGAGTAAATCGATCCCTAAACCTCGGCTTTCTAAACGAATGTTGCGCGCGTTCATGACGCTGCTGCTGCTTTTCACCTTCATTGAAGGTGTGTTACTTCGTTGGTCTCTGTAAAACAGGCTGTAATGTTCGGAGTTTTTCCGCGAGGTAATCACCAACGTTACGAATGTTTTCCTCTGGTGTGAGGCTAGATGCCTTTTCGTAGAAAGGATTGAAGTATCCCTCTATGAATGTATCACCGTATGCTTTAAGAAAGAGTTTGATGTCGCGTAAGACCGGCTTCTGCTGTTTTGCAAAAATCGCTTCCACCGCTTGCTGACAATCTTTTGTCGTGTGAATGGAATGCGTTCCTGGCGCGGACTGATAAAACCGGTGGCCGAAGAGAAACACCGGCTTACCACGGAGAAGCGCCTCAAGCCCCACCGTACCGGTTGCGGTGGCAATCGCTTGCGCTTGCTCAATCAGGTGATACGTGTTGAATGTTCGCGGAACGAAGCGGACATTACGGACGGCCAGCAGATCTTTGTAAAAAGTAACCGAGCGACAACTCTCGAGTTGATGCGGGTGTTCTTTGACGTAGATTATGACGTCCTCAGGCAAGCAGGCACCCAGCATTTGTACGATGAGTTCCTGATTCACAAACGCGCCGGCCATCGGCGCTGTTGAACATTCCGGCTGCACGTGGAGAGCGACGTACACATATTTCTTCGAAAGATCTGGCTGCACCGTATTCTGTTCGTAAAAACGATACGCGTATTGTTGCCGGAGTTTGCGGGCCCAAACCGATGATGTAAACAAGCGACGCAACGCGTTCAGCGGCTCTCGAGTGGCAAATTTCCAGAGGCGCGCGGCGCGCTCGCGGAGCGGACGCGCCGCCGGGTGCGCCAAGAACATATCCATGTAAAACGGCTCTGCTTTGCCGCCTGAAGTCTGTTTTTCAAAGTATTTCTGCAAGCGCGGCGATAAATCGATCTCGTTAATATCTTTGCCTGCGAATTTCTTTTGCAATTCTGCGTACCGCTCGCTGATTCCAGGAGCCGGATCGAGCCAGTCATTCATACTGACGATCACATCGGGCATGCTATCCGGATAGAAGTAGAACGTCGGGATTCCTTTGAGCTTACACAGGTGTTCGATCACGTTATCGAAACACTGGTGTGGAATGTGACTCGAGAGAAATAAATTGATCTGCTTTTCTTCAAGAATGTGATTCCAATACCTCAGATGTTCTAAGTACGCCCGTTTGCGTTGTTCGTAGGAAATTGTTTTCTTCCGTTCAAAGCGAACAAACATATCGAGCACGATGGCTTCGCACTCCCGCATGTCATAAATCAGCTTCTCATCGAGTGGTCTAATTTGATTCCAGTCGACATCGTAATCTGTCTCCATGTCTTCCATCCGGAGTTGCGTGGCTGAATGCCACACTTGTTCAGCGGCTTTCAGGTGAGGCATATCCTTTTCGTGATTTAGGATCGAAGCGCAGTATCCCACGGGAATATCCTTAAAAGCTCGCTCTAGGATGCACGCTCCAAAGTCCCGTTCAAAGCCTTTGATAATGACATTTATTGCCGACATTCTTACCCATCAGAATGTAGGGGTTCTTTGAGCTTTTGGAAACTAAAAGACCTCGAACCAGCACTTGACTAAATAAGGCACGACTTGCAATATTCAGGCACTTCCTCTTCAAAATGACTCAAATCGAAAATCATTTTTTACAGCATGGTTTTGCAGAACTAGTCCAAGCTAGCAAAGCCCCCCCCCCTGACGGTTAATAAAATGCAAACCGAAGCACCGTACCGTCCTGAACTACAAGATCTCTATTTTCTGCACACCCTGATTACGCAAAAAAAGCGGACGACCGTTTTAGAGTTTGGTTGCGGTTGGAGTACGCAAGTTATGGCTCATGCATTAGCATTGAACCGCGAAAAATATGATATTTCTCACCTTCGACGAAACAATCCCTTCGAACTTCATACCGTGGATGATGTTGAACATTGGATTGAAGTAGCTAAGCAGCGTACGAATGATTCTCATGTGCATTTTTACTATTCTCCGGTACGAATGACGCAGTGGAATGGTCGCATTACGACCGAGTATGAATCGCTGCCACTGGTAAACCCCGACTTGATTTATCTCGATGGACCCGATCAATTTGATGTCCAAGGCGATATCAACGGAATTACAACGGGTCATAAAGACATGATGCCGATGTCATGTGACATTCTGAAAGTTGAACACTTCTTAACGCCCGGCACGATTATTGTGACCGACGGCAGAACAGCTAATGCAAGATTTCTGAAAAGAAATTTGCAACGATCATGGGAATATGAGCACCAGAAAGATGGGGACAGACATATTTTCACGTTAGTTGAAGAGCCACTAGGGAAGCACAATGAGAACCAATTGCTGTTTTACGAGCAGTAGAATTACGGTTTCTTAAACACATGCCGTTCGACCAGGTCGCAGAGAATATGTTCAATGGCGAGGTGGGATTCCTGAATATGTTGCGTATCGGTACTCGGCACAGCGATGACAATATCTGACTGCATCACTTCGAGTGCTGCCCCTGTCAGAAGAATGGTCACCATCCCCTGCTCTTTCGCCTGCAACGCTGCACGCTCTACATTTGTTGATGTGCCACTGGTGCTAATGCAAATCAAAACATCGCCGGCCACACCTAACGCTTGAATCTGCCGCGCGAAAACATCATCGAACCCTTCATCATTCGCAAAGGCCGTGAGAAATGACGTGTCAGTCGTTAGGGCGATCGCTGGCAGGCCCGGCCGGCGGAAATCTTTATTGAGCCGGCTCACCAGTTCAGTCGCCATGTGCTGGCAGTCAGCGGCGCTGCCGCCGTTGCCGCACAGGAGCAGCTTCTTTTTGGCAATGAAAGCGCGGGCCAGCATGTCAGCGGCACGCAAAATCCTTGGCGTGCACTCTTCGGCGACTGATTGCCGAACCGATGCACCATCGGTGAGATGGCTTTGGACGATTTGCTTAAGCGATTGATCTGCGAACTTCGGACGGACCATATAAGGCAATATTTATCTGGATTGAGCCAAATGTCAAAGATTTGACTATTTAAGTAAATATCCTCAAATACTAACCAATCCGCCGCAGTTTCTGTTTTATCGGCAGTTCACTGTCGTACACACGCTTTTTTCCATCACCCAGTGCTGTTTCGATGGCGCGTATATCTCGGACAAGACGCATCATGCCTTGCGGCTCGACGGATGCGGCTTGGTCACTCCCCCACATGGCCCGATCAAGCGTGAGGTGCCGTTCGACCACCGCTGCTCCAATCGCTGCTGCCGCAACTGCCGGTGCCAAACCCACTTCATGTCCTGAGTATCCCACTGGCACGCCGTAGCGAGCATGCAATGTATCGATGACACGAAGATTAAGTTCATTCATTTGTGAAGGATACGTACTCGTGCAGTGAAGGATGATCAAATTGTCTTTCCCTAATACTTCAACAGCGTGATCGATCTCTGCCTGCGTGCTCATGCCTGTTGAAAGCAGAATCGGCTTGCCTGTCTTGCGATGTTTCATGAGAAGCGCGTCATCGGTAAGCGTTGCGGAAGCGATTTTGTAACAAGGGGGATTGAACTTCTCCATGAAATCAACCGACGCTTCATCCCAGCAGGAAGCAAACCAGAGCATATCTTTGTCGCGACAGTAGGCGTCGATGGCCTTGTATTCCTTTTCACCGAATTCAAGACCACGTTTTAAATCACCATTGGTCAGGCCGAATGGATTTTCCCGCGGCTTGGCGAGTTCTTCGGCTGTGTACACCACATCAACGGTGCGCTTTTGGAATTTCACTGCGTCACAACCAGAGAGGGCTGCCGCATCAATCAGTTTTTTAGCGATCGCCAGATCACCATTATGGTTGATACCGATTTCGGCAATGAAAAAACAGGGGTGGCCGGGGCCAACGAGCTTTGTCCCAATTTTGACCGGAGTAATGGTCGATTGCGCCATGTGCAGGCGAGTGTGCCACACCATGCGACGCTGAAAAAGAAAATTCAGCGGACTCTTAAAGCACCGATTGCCCTCCGTCCACCGTAATACTCTGTCCTGTCATGTACGAAGATGCCTCCGAAGCCAAAAACAGCAGTGGCCCCTGCAGTTCATCGTATGTGCCGGCACGGCGCAGGCAGGTTTTGTCGGCCAAAGCAGGTTGCTCAATTGGGCCTAAGAGCAGCCTGTTGATCCGGAGATTCTTGGCTGCCAATTGCACAGCTAAGGGGCCCGCGATCGCCGCCGAGATTTCATTCAACTTACCAATGACGATGATGGAACCACCTCGTTTCGTCATGGATTCACTGGCTGTCTGCATCATCGCAATATTCCTGGTATCTAAAATCAAAATGTCCGCCGTGCTCTTCTCTGTTAATTTGGCACCCGCGTCAATTAATGTTTTTTGGATGATTACACTAAGTGATGCGTCATCAATCGAAGTGAGTAAGGTTTTGCCAGCCAATGAAAATAGTTGATCGAGCTTCATGTCATGCAGCGCAGCGACCGCCGTCGATAATAAGATTCTGACCGGTTATATAGGAGGAAGCATCACTACAGAGCAGTAACACCGCACCCTGATACTCATCTTCGCGCGCCATGCGTCCCATCGGAATTAATTTCTGCAGTCGACTCAGGAGAATCGGATCGGTCTTCGGTGTTTGGATGCCTCCTGGTGATAACGCATTCACACGAATACCTTTTGGTCCAAAGTACGAAGCTAAATATTTTGTGAGTCCGAGCAGACCATGCTTCGCCACGCTGTACGTGACGGGTTTTACGTCTTGGTTTTCCTCCGGAACTCCTTCGCGCTCGTACAAACGTTGATCCGGCGCGATGATCGCCAAGTCAGAAGCGATATTAAGGATAACGCCTCGCTTAACCTCCGCCATTTTGGTACCGACGATCTGCGAACAGATAAAAGCGCCTGTTAGTCCGACACGAAGATCATCTTCCCACTGCTTCAGTGAAAATTTCTCAAAGCGCGAAGATCCCGCACTGGCGCTATTCATGGTCGGATTATTGGCCGCATTGTTGATAAGGATGTCGATGTGTCCGAATTGGGAGAGAACTGAGTCAGTAACACTCTGCACTTGCTTGGAATCTGTAATATCCACTTGCGCCCCGATCGCCTGCGGCGAAACTTCCGCGGCGACTGCTTTGGCGCGCTCACCATTGATATCAAGAATGACCGGAATGCCCCCTGCAGCAGCGATTGCCTCCGCGTGGCGCCGGCCGAGCAGGCCCGCGCCACCGGTAATGAGCGCTGTGCGACCAGTGAGATCGAAAAGTGGATGCATGTTAGAGGGACGCCGTTTGACCACCGTCAGCTACAAAACAGGCGCCAGTGGTAAATGAAGAGCGATCGGAAGAAAGAAAGACGATCAAGTTCGCAATTTCTTCGGGTGTGCCAAAGCGATTCATGGGCACATGTTCTTGGATGTAATTAGCAATCCCCTTTTTATTCTCTTGAATGCGCTGATCCCACGATCCACCTGGGAACAAAATGTTTCCCGGTGCCACGCAGTTCACCCGCACGCCTTGATTACCGACCTGCGCAGCCAGTCCCTTTGCATACGCGATAAGCGCTGCCTTCGCTGCCGCATATGGCAAAGGCGCACCAATCCCTTCGACTCCAGCGATGGATGATGTGAACACAATGCTGCCATTCTTTCGTTTTGTCATAGCTGGCAACACTGCCTGAGCTAATGCCACGCTACCCTGGAAATTCAGACGGAAAGTTTCAGCCCACTGTTCGGCACCGTACTGTGAATCTTTGGGTAACCGGCCTTTCCCAACATTTGCAACCACACACGCAGGATCTCCCCACGCTGCTCGCAGTTCATTCAAACAATTCTTAATGACCGCAGGATCACACATGTCTCCGGCAAATGAGAGGACTCGCTTTTTGTCATGGCTCGCAGCCAGTGAATCTGTCGCCGCGCTGAGTGCATCGGCGTCGCGACCCGTGATCATCACTTTGGCTCCCTCTTGTAAGAAAGCAATGGCAGTGGCCAAGCCAATTCCCCGTGAGGAGCCGGCAATGAGCACGATGGTGTCGTTAAGATGCAGATCCATGGAAATGGGAAAGTACGAATTCTTTATTGTGGCGAGCCCATTCTACTTCCTGTCCGTCCGTTTGGCGCGCAACTTGCAGAATAAATAACCCTTTATACTTGATGGCCCGCAGACCCACGGCCACGGCATCTAAATCCGCATCTCCTTCCCCAAGCGGGACAGTCCCTGCGCCTCGCAAGCGATCTTTCATGTGCACACTGCCAATCTCATTGCCGTACGCTGCAAATTCCTCCCTTGGATCATAACCTAAAGAGGAACTATTCCCGATGTCATACGTAATCTTCACTCCCGGTACGAGCTTGAGTAGATCAGGTTGCTGTATTGGTGCGAGATTTGTTTCGAGCTGGATTTCAACTCCCAATGCATTCGCTTCTGGCAGAACAGTATTGATTGCATCGGCTGCTTCTTTAATTTCGTCCGCGGTTTTTAAAGCGGAATTATCAACAAACGGGATTCCGACGTGCTGCACGCCCAGTTTTTTACTTTGTTGGAGTAAATGACGCAGTAGATTAAGGCGCTGCGCGAGTTGCGCCGGAGTACAGCGGATCAGCGGCTCTTCCATGAAACTATCCGCACAAATAGAAAGGACCCCAACACCTGTTTGCTTCGCAAGGTTCTGCATTTCTTTAATTCCCTGCTCGGTCCGCAGCGGATTTACGTCTGCGCCGTACGTGTCATCGATCCATTCGATGCAGTCGAGGCCCGCTTCCTGCGCACGTTGGAATTCCTCACGCCAGGAATTGCGCGGAAAACACTGGAAACGTCCGTTTTCAGGTGGGCTAAGGCGTCCCTGCATGATGCCAATCTTTCTCATTGTTTTCGCTTCATAATAACTTCGCTTTCATCACCTTCGTTTTGCAAAAGCAGGATTACTCGCTCAGCAATCGCATCTGGCTCAAGGAATGTATCGAAGTCTTGGTTTTTTACCTGCTTTCCCATATCTGTTTTGACCGAACCAGGTGAAACGCAGAATACGCGTACCCCTTTGGGTTGGAGCTCTGCTTGGGCGGAGCGTGATAGTCCAAGCAATGCATGTTTTGAAGCACAATAGGCGGCCGTATCCGCATAGCCCGAATAAGAGGAAGTTGAACCGATGTTCACGATGCGACCCCAGCCTCGTTCGACCATGCCAGGCACCAGCATTTTAATGAGCAAAAACGGCGCACGGACGTTTAGGTGCATGGTCCGCCCAAAATCCTCCGGAGTTGTCTCGGTAAGTGGCGCCACTATGAGAATGCCCGCATTATTAATGAGCACATCGATATGTCCCAGTGTCCGTGTGGCTTCTTCCACCATAGCTTTCACGGCCGGAATATCGGTCAAATCATACGCACCGGAGGCAATGCTCCCTTTCGCTTCTTTTTTAATATCCGCCGTCGCCTTGCGAAGCGCTTTCTCATCTCGCGACGTCAAATACAGATTGCAACCCCGCGCCGCCAGCCGGCGCGCGATGGCGTAGCCGATCCCTCGGCTCGCTCCGGTCACCAGACAATTTTTGCCTTGCAGCAAATCAGACATTTGCAGGGATTTTACTCGTATTATCGAGATTCCGCCGCAACATCGGGAGATTTTAGAGCTTCCCGCGCTGCTTCAAAATCGCCTCGCAAACGTCCCGGACTGCGCCTTCGCCACCTCCACGAGGTGTCACCCAGGCGGCCACATCTAAAATCTCTGTTTCAGCATTCGCGACCGCTATAGGTGTACCCACCATACGCATGCATTCGAGATCGTTCAGGTCGTTCCCGACGTAAGCCACGTGCATGGGATCGATATTTTTCTCTTTGAGATACTTTTCCAGAAAAGATTTTTTGACGGCAAAGCCCTGGAAGCATTCCAGCTTAAGTTTGGCACAACGTTCCGCCACCACTTGATGCGTTTCGGTCGAAAGTACAATCATTGGGATACCTGCTTCACGGAGACGCGTAATACCCCAGCTATCGGAGCGGCTGGCGCTGACTGATTCCTTTCCGCCTTTGGAAACAACTACCTTGTTATCAGTGAGCACGCCGTCAAAATCAAAGACAACAAGATCAATCTGCTTAAACAGCGGTGTTTGTAACCGCTTGAGAACCCACTCTACAAGTGGAACATCGTGTGGATCATTCACATCAAACGAATGATACGGATGCATTTTATACAGCGTGATGTTCCCGCCGAGGCGGTAGCCGCCTTCGCGTAAAACCGGTGTGCGGAAAATGAAGAACGATCCATTCTCACGGAAATGGTGATTTCGATCCTGTTCCATTTGTCGCGTTTTGTAATCGTAGTTAATGGGCTTCGGTTGTCCGCTCGATGTATCCCAAAAAAGTCCAAGGTCTCGACACGCTGTCAGGAGAGAATCTGCTTGCTCCCGTTCTAATTGCGCAATGGCATTATCAAGATCGTCCGGTAAACGTGTCGGCGCTGTGCACTGCATGAATACGACAATCTCCGGATCACTCAAACCTTGTTTGATGCGTTCATCAAGAACATGCAGCACGGCTGACTCGCTCGAAGCTTTGCTGTCTGCAAGTTCAACTGGGCGATTGATGACGGTCGCACCGTAGTGGCGGGCCACTTCCGCAATTTTTTCATCTTCTGTGGAAACGTACACTTCCGAAATTCGCTTGGAGCGTTTTGCTTGCAGAATACTATGTGCGAGCAAAGGATGGCCGGCCAATGGCAAAAGATTTTTACCGGGCACGCGCTCCGAGCCGCCGCGGGCGGGAATGATGGCGATGACGGAAGAAGGCTTGGGCATGTGGCTAGAGAGTACTCATTTGCCGCTGCCAGTAATCATGAAACCGACCTTTTTTTGCCATAAGCTCATCGAGCGTGCCCTGTTCAATGACCCGGCCGGCTTCCAGCACGACGATAGAATCGGCGTGACGGATGGTTGAGAGGCGGTGGGCGATGACGACCGACGTGCGCCCCTGGACCACTTCGTCGATCGCTTCCTGAATTAGCTTCTCTGTCTCGGAATCAAGTGCGCTGGTCGCTTCGTCCAGAATCAGGATGCTCGGCTGACGCAAAAGCGTGCGGGCGATCGCCAAGCGTTGCTTTTCACCACCCGAGAGTCGCACGCCCCGATCACCAACGAGCGTATCAACACCACCAGGCAGCTTGCTCACAAAGTCGCTGAGACGAGATTGCTCCAAAATATTCTGCAGGTGATCATCGCTAACCTTTCCCATACCGTATGTGATGTTATGCCGCATCGACGCATTCAAGAGCAGTGTGTCCTGGCTAACCATGGACATGTGCTGGCGTAGCGAAGCGGTTCGATAGTCCCGAATATCTGTGTCATCAATAAAGAGTGTGCCCGGCGGTATATCATAAAACCGAGCCAGCAGTTGCGCGACCGTGGACTTGCCTGCTCCGGATGCTCCAACAAGCGCCGTCATTTTCCCTTTGGTGATCTTCAGCGAAAATTCCTCAAGCGCGGGAACGCCGCCGCCATAGCGGAAGGTCAGATTACGGAATTCAATGCCTCGCTGCAGGCCCTTAAACTCTTTCGTACCATTCGGAATGATGTGTTTGTCATCATCTTCAAAGATTTCGTTGATAGCGATCACGGGCGCGCTCGCGCGCGCCAGCTGACTGCGGAACTGAGCAATACGACCCAACTTGTTCGAAGTATTGAGGACGAGATAGAAGAAGACGATATACGCCGATGGCGTACTCTCACCTCGTAAGACAAGAAGGTACAGAGTGATAGAGAAAATCAAGAGCGCGCCGAAGAGTGTTGTCAGTTCTTGAATGGGATAAATCATTTCATCGTACAAATTCATGCGGTGTCTCAGGTGAGCCTGATCATTACTGATCTGTGTGAATTCCGTTTGCTCCTGCTTTTCCATGTTACTAAGATGAACGAGCGGAATAATCGATAAAATTTCCACGACTCGCTTCCCGAGTTCTTTTGACTGCGCAGCTAACGTATGTGAATGACGACGTACGCGTGTAATAATGAAACGAACTGCGAAATGGATGACGAGGAACAGCGGCACCGAGACCAGCATAAGCCGCCATGAAATGAGCGACATAATCACGAAGTACACCAGCAGCGAGAAAACGCCGCCGAACATATCATTCGCCCGGTACAGCGGAACAAACGTCAGTTGCACAAATTCAGACAACACCGTGGCGTGGTGTCCGATTGTGGATTGGTCAAAGAATTTCTTTCCGAACGAAAGGTAACGCGTGAACAGTTCCTTCCGTAGATGATGAAGTGCGCGCAAGTTAAGGTACGAAAGTATCCAGAACGAACTGAACTTGAGGATATTTTTTAGAATGATAGCCACCACAAAGGTGCTGATTAAGAAAATGAACAGCGTCCGGTCGCGACTGGTAATCGCATCCGGTAAAAATTCAAAAACCGTGCTTAAAATAGGCGCCTCGGTGACAAAACTATAATCTCCGGTGAGGAATCCGTTCAGAAGTGGAATGAGTAAGCCCATCCCCACCCCTTCGAAGACTGCGGCAAACAAACTGAGCAGAAGGGGGGCCAAATAATAGACAGGCCGGATGTGGATCCGTCTCAAAAAAGAATAAATGGTCCGAGCAGTTGTGAATTCTGAAGGCTCCATGATCAAGCGGTAGCATACCTGAGAATCCGCTCCATGCGTCGTTCCCACGAGTAATTCTCCACGGCCGCCCGCGCCTTTTTTACCAGTGCCTGGGCTCGATCCGGCTCTTTCTGAATCAGCCGGATCGCTTCGGCGATACTCGCTGGGCTGTCCGGGACCGAAAAGACGGCCATTTCCTCATTCAGTACATCGCGCACGGTCGGCAAATCGCCCGTGATGATCGGCCGCTCCGCGGCCATGTATTCAAACATTTTAAGCGGGGACATTTCATGCCGGTAGTGCGGCTTATCCGGCCACGGCATGGCCAAAATATCGCACGCCGCCATAGATGCAGGAACGCGTGCGGCTTCAATGGCACCAGAGAAGAGCACATCTTCAGTTGTTAAGCCGAGATTCCGGGCCATTGCTTCGTATTCTTCTTTATCTTCCTTGGGACCACCGACGATGAACCCAAGTGCGAGTTGTTCTGACTGTAACAGTTTTAATGCTTTCAGGAGATCAGCCACGCCTTTATCCATAAAAAGTGTTTTTAAGCGACCGACGTAGCCGACAACGAGTCGACTGGTCCGTATTCCAAACTGTTGGCGTGCTTCTTCTCTGGTTGGTAATTTCTGAAAGCGCCGTAGATCAACACCGTCACCTCCAACTATCAGGAGTTCCGACCGCACTCCCCACTCTTGTAATTTCTGCTTCATGGCTGACGTCAGACAAACAACCAGTTCGCACTGATTACAGGCGGCAACGAATGCGTTCCGTCCGCGCCGCGGTAGTGAATGAAGTTCGATGACAGTCGGTACACCACTCCGAATGAATGTTTGGAGCAGCGCCGGTGAACGCGTGTAGAGAAGATCGAACTCATCTTTTTTCAACACGCGTTTGTATTCTCGCTTCAACGAGAAGTTCAGCCACAGCAAACCAAGCATGCGCGTGAGAACGAAGTAGTGAATTGGATCAAAATTTCCTAAATATCGAATGTCCACCCGGCGATCTGCGTTGTAGTACGTCCAAAAGTCGACTTTCACCGGATTACGACGGTATGGCGCAAAGATAGTCACGTCATTACCCAAACGAACCAGCGCATCACACACCTGCGCAATTTGATGCCCATGTGCGCGCTCGCTGGGCAGCCGAACATTTGTGCAGTAGGCAATTTTCATCGAATGCATCGAAACTATGCCAGTAGACTCTTAACAATGGAACAATGGAGCCATGGTTCCATTGTCCAATTGCTGCATTGCTCTATTCTAGTCATCAGTATGAAGCTTGTAACGAACAGTCAGGCCCGAATTGGCCTGCACCAAGCGCTGGCCGAAGTCGAACTGAACGGTTCTGTGCTCGATATTGGCGGGACAAAGGGCGGGAAATATCTCGCCTGCCTCAAGGGCAATAACACGGTCACCACCGTGAATATTGATGAAAAATACGGTTACGACTTAAAGTTCGACGTAGAGAAACCATTCCCACTAGCTGACGCCAGTTACGATCATGTGATCTGCATCAATCTCCTTGAACATATTTATAACGATAAAAATGTCATTCAAGAAAGTTTTCGTGTTCTCCGACCCGGCGGAACAATGATCAACGTCACTCCCTTTTTAATCGCCGTGCACGGTTGTCCAAACGATTTCCGCCGTTATACCGATGAAGCGCTGCGTAGAATGTTTCAGGACGCAGGCTTCATTGTGGATGAAGTGAAGCCAATCGCGTATGGCTGCTTCCACACCGTCTATCAATTGACGTTTGTTTTGGTGCCACTCAAACCGATTCGCGAACTGTATCGCTGGCTGTGTGTCGGACTTGATCGATTACTAATGGCGCTTTCAAAAAAATACACCGAGCATACGAAGAACTTCGCACTCGGTTACATCGTTCGCGCCCGCAAGCCGTAAGAAAATGGCCGTCTTGCCGGGATTGCAAGTGATTGCTAAACTTTCAACATGGTTATGCATCGACTCACTGCCACGTTCGATTGTGAGGAAGAAGCCCAAGCGGAAGCTTTTGCCACCGCAGTCAAACAAAGAGCTGAAACCCTTGGGTTGAGTCAAGTTACCGTCAAGCAACGAAAAAATCTCGAGGAACTGCTTGGTTTGGATGTAAAACCTGAAAGCGAAGATCTAAGACTGAACTTTGATCGGGTAATGGATGCAGAACTCGATGAGTACGGACATTATCCTGATTGAGCAACTGCTGTTAGCCAGCTTTCCTGGCGCTAATCAGCGCGGACAATCCCCAATGTTTACAAATCCAACGCTTTGCTCGGCGTGGCAGAAGCTTTCCGAGCGGCAACCAGGGATGAGGAAGCACTTCCGGGACCGTCGGCGTGTCATCGATGTCGATACGAATTTCCACGAATGGCGAAAACAAAATTTTAAATTCGTTGATGGTATAAAACTTCGTCAGTTGGTTCCCGCCGACATCAACACCATCGGAAAAACGATTGAAGAGTGATTGTTGATCATACTTCAGCAACTGCATTCGCAAAATTCCGTGGTACAACTGAATGGCATACCGCAGATGCACCGAATTTTTGTGGTACATCATGGCAAACATGCGGCCGCCGGGTTCGAGAACGCGGTGAATTTCCGCAATTGCTTGTTCCGTCTTGGGCATGTGCATGAGGCACCCCCAGGCGCAGACAAAATCGAATGTGTTATCGGGAAATGGGAGCTGCTGAGCATCACCTTCCACGATATTTCCTTGTAATCCATACAGCGCAAAGCGCTTCTTGGTCAGTTCCACCGCCTTCGGCGTGAGGTCGAGACCTGTTACATCTGCACCCATGCGCGCGAATTGCTCTGTGAGCACGCCAGTGCCACAGGCAATGTCCAAAACCTTTTTGCCTTTAAGGCCATGCATGTCGACGTACTTATTTAAAAAGGGATAACCAGTTTGCATGAACGGTGTCCACTTTAAGAACTTCCGGTCGACGTTGCGGAAGTATTCCCACGATCCTTCCTCACCCATCGCGAAGTATTGGAATGGATTTTTATTCCACCACTCGCGTACGCGACTGTTTAGCGTTTCGTCGGCTTGGAATGTTTTACGCATAAGAACCCTGTTGCCAGGCAAAGAGATGGTACTTCTTATAATGCCGAACCTCAAATCCACGTTCGCGCAGGAATGCTTGGAGAGCATCTGCGTTATGCCGCTCACCGGCGATTTTGTGGTATTCCAGAGCGATGAACTTAAGGCGCTTCAGAATTTCATCAGGGCAGGTATAGAGCATGTCGTACTCGGCCCCCTCGCAGTCGATCTTGGCAAAATCACAAGTTGCAATACCGTTGTCTTTCAGCACTTGCTCCAGTGTCACAGCTGGCACGGTGGTCTTTATTGTGGCTGAATCCAGTGGATAGAGCGAACTCCATCCGCTGCATTCTTCTGAAGAATAGAAATCGAGTGTGCCTGCGGTCGCGGCCACTGCTTGCTCCTTCAGCGTGACGCGACTCTCCAGCGAACTGAGCCGCACACTCTCGCGAATCAGGGCTGCATTTTGCGGATCCGGCTCGTACGCATAGATATGAGCCTGCGGCGCACGATCCGCAGCAAAAAGAGTGAATGACCCCAAGCGACTGCCGATATCGATGATCGATCGGCATTTCTGCCAGTCGAACGGAATGCCGAATTCATTCGGATCGTAGCAACGTTCAAACCACACCTCATTCAAGACTGCTTTATCGATGGGAAACGGCCGCGCCACGACTTTCATGCCGTTGCGCAGGCGAAAAACCACCTTTCCCCGCCGGATTAGACGGTAGCGGTGGAGGAAATAGAGGGGCCAGTTGCTTAGCGTCGTAATTAACTGCCAAAGCATCGTGGTGTACGTCTTTAAGTGTGACAACACGCGGGAAACATACAGCCTGGCGAGGTGGCGCGCCACGGGGGGGGTGAAGGGGTCAGCGGAGGGGCAACTGGCGCGCCGGCGTTTTGGCGCGTCCTGAGCGAAGTCGAAGGATGTTGCCGGACAAAGGTGGCAAACCGCTATGATAACCGTGTGTGTGGTATCGCAGGCTTCATAGGCGAAGACCAAGATCTCATTGAGCGCATGACCAATGCGCTGCGCAACCGCGGCCCCGACGGCTTTGGTGTGTCGGTCCGCGAAGGTGTTTCGCTGGGCAGTGCACGCTTGGCGATTTTGGATCCGCGTCCGGAAGGTAATCAGCCGATGTGGAATGATGACCAGTCCGTCGGCATCGTTTTTAACGGCGAGATTTTTAACTTCAAGGAGCTGCGTACAAACCACGGACTGCAATGTAAGACGAATACGGATACTGAGGTCATTCTTCGTCTCTATGAAAAAGAAGGTATCGATATGGTGAAGAAGTTGCGCGGCATGTTCAGTTTCGGCATTTACGATACACGGTCGAAAACATTGCACGTTGCACGCGATCCAAGCGGAATCACTCCCCTGTTTTACACAATGATTGCGAACCAATTCCACTTTGCCTCTGAAACGAAGGCTTTGCTTCGCGCATACGATCAAAAGCCGCCAATCAATCCAACTGCACTCTCTCTCTACTGCCGTTTCCAGTATCTGCCTCGCCCTTTCACACTTCTGCCTGATATCAAGGCAGTGGAACCAGGATCATTGCTCATTGTTCAGGGTAACAATGTAACAATGAAGCAATGGAACAATGAATCGTATGATTACGGTCGTTTATCAGCTAATGAATTCAAAAAGGAATTCCCTGGATTAATGCAGCAAGTCGTGACTGATCACTTGATCTCCGACCGCCCGCTCGGCCTGTTCCTCAGCGGCGGTCTCGATTCATCCATCTGCTTGCACCACATGCAGCAGGCTGGCCACAAACCGATCAAAACGTTCACGGCACGCTTCGAAGTCGAAGAGCAATCGGAGAAATTCAATCGGGATGCCGACCTCGCACGCGAAACTGCAAAACATTATGGAACAGACCATCATGAGCTGACCGTCACTGCCACGATGTATCGCGATGCGTATAAAGATTGTGCGGCCGCGCTCGATCAACCGAATGCGAACGTCACGGCTGTTACGCAATATTTGTTAGCGAAGTTCGCGAAGCAGCAAGTCGATGTGGTTCTCACCGGCAACGGTGGTGACGAACTGTTTGGCGGTTATCCGCGTTATCGCATAGTCCACCTGCTCACAATGCTTCGTGCGATGCCTGCCGGCGCGCGTGCCTTCATCGCGCGCCTAGCCGGCTTACCGCCAGATGTGTTGCGAATGGAACCAGGCGATGCCTTGATGGAACGACTCAATAATCAATCTATCGAGCAGTGGGAATCATTAGTCAAAGGCACCTGGTTTGATGCGAGTGCCACCTCAAAATGGGTGCAAGAGCGCTACGCTCCGCTGGCTACGCTTCCGCCCCTGGCCGCGGCGATGGAATATAACCGTTTGAGTTGGCTGACTGATGAAGCGTTGCGCATGACCGACGGCACGAGCCTCGGCTCGGGCCTCGAAGCCCGCGTGCCGCTGCTTGATCAGCGCGTCATTCAGATCGCGCATCAAACGCGGCCCCAGGATCATGTTTCGCTTTTCCAAACGAAACGACTACTCCGCGAAACGTATCAGACCCTGAGCGGAGTCGAAGGGCTGCCTTCGCATCTATTTAATGTTCCCAAGAGCGGCTTCTTCACACCACTCGCCAAGTGGTTCCGACGCGAATGTAAGTCACTCATTGATGAAATGCTGGAGAGCGAACATCTCGCGCCGTACTTTGACTTAGAGGCAGTCCGAAAAGTTGCCGCGCAACATCACACAGGCGAGAAATACTCCCTCCATACTCTGGCGATGCTTACGCAGCTGCATTGTTGGTTTGAAACGGTATACAAACCTAAATAATTAGCTTATCCCTGAGCTTCTCGAAGGGTGCATTGTTGGTTTGAAACGGTGTATACCAGGGAATAAATTCCTCCATCCCCCTTCCCCCTCCTCCAAAGGAGGAGGGGGATGTCTGTTTTTAACTACAAGCCCCCTTCCTCTCGTGGAGGAAGGGGGTTGGGGGGATGGAGGAAACACAAACAAAACATTCCCTTGCAATCAGTGCTACCATGACCACATGAAATCTTGGGTTAAATGGGGCATAAGAGGCGCCATGATTTACACAGCGGCAGATGCAGTGTTGTTTTACCTGACTCAAGGAGGCCTTGATTTTGGCCTGTATACGCTTCTATTCCCAATGGAATATTTAGCTGATTGGTCGACTGATTTATTTCAGATCGACTGGGGCAGGGCAAAAATTATTTATTTTGTAATCTGGTTACTGGTCGACACAGCTGTTGGTTTTGCTCTCGGAGCTGTGCTGAGTAAGATTAATTCCAAAATTTAAAACTTACTCATCCATTAATTTTAATAATTTAATTATGAGGCTTTTTAAGCCATGCTTCGTTTCCACATACCCATGACTCGCCTGCGGATCGCGCAGCTGCATTGTTGGTTTGATAAAGTCTACAAAACTCCTACGATAAGTGAGGGATAACTCTCTCGATTATGGGTTCGGCTTTGCCAGCGCTTAACGACATGGACAAAGTTTTTTTCGCCATATCCAGCTAAATGTTTGTTGAGTCGGTTGAGTGCATGTTCATCAATTTGCTTTGGACCGACGCCAAGGATCTCGGCTGCCTCTTCCTCACTTAGTCGGACGAGTTTGTGCTTGTATCGTAAAAGAGTTCTCACCTGATCCAAAGTCGTGCAGTGAAGTGTCGCGAGACGCTTGTTAATTATTTTGACATCGACTGGATCAAACTCCTCAACAGACGCATCGAGGATTTCTGCCAACTGAGCCACGTTGAGTTGGATAACTTCAGGCATGGCTGATCACAATACTCTTCTCTTATTTAGCCTCAATACTATCCACCAGCTTTCTAATAAGCCTTGGCAAACCGTGATTCGCTTCAACGTAAGCATGACTCGCTTGCGGATCACGCATATCCGACTCCAACACTTTTCGAAGCGTCATCCCTAATTCCTCTGCAGAAC